>MDTA01212669.1_pt1 | contig 11150 bp, 7 predicted proteins | sample 811151 | NCBI WGS metagenome assembly MDTA01 (sample SAMN05326648, study PRJNA326480) | marine metagenome | isolation source: seawater | place: Indian Ocean: South | collected 2010 | reverse complement strand
TTCTCAATTCAAACCTTCTCCATACTCTGAAAGAGACATCAGATATCTGGAAAGATTCTTTGTTTTTTTCAAGAAAGTTTGAATATGAAGTGCTGAATTAACATGTTACTAACAATATATGGTAAGACGTTAACAACGCGTTAATATCTGGGTAGTTAACCATGGTAGATGCTTTAAAAGGAAACTTATATTGCAGCATACCTTTAATCTCTATAAACACCAGAACATGCACATGGACAAGTACGACTTCATGATTCTAGAAATCATACAGAACTTTAAACTAGAGAACCAAAATCACATTAGACTAAGTGTACTTGAACGCAACTTCTGGAAGAGAATTGAAGCAGATACTGATCTTCATGTAGGACAAGCTAGAATTGGTGAAAGAATCACTAACCTATACCTAGATGGCTTAATCCAAAATAAGGATGGCTACACTCTAACAAAAAAGGGTCGTGAGCAACTTTCATTTGCTCCTTGGAATCGAGAGGTAGTTTCTTAAACATAAGCATCAACAAATAAGAAAGGGGACGCATTTAAGCGTCCCCTTTCTTATTGCCAAACAATTAGGATTACTTCTTATCCTTTTCGTCTAGTTCTTCCAGAATCTCCAAGTTAGGATATTTTTCTTTCCAGAAATCAAGCTTACTGCGATCCTTTACAGTAATAACTGTTCTACGGTCTAATCTTACTTTAATATTAGGTTGTAGTTCCTTTTCCCTTTTTTTTCGAGCCATTATTTATAATTATTCTACGAATAAATGAATTATAGGACAAAAAAATGATGTTTTATAAGATTTTATCTAATTAAATGTACAACGCCTCTTACTTCTTCAGCGTCAACATCAAATCCTTGAACCTTTAACACCCAATTATACATGCCATCCGGAGCAATATAATCCCCGCCATTTACATTACCCATCCATGGATCATCAAGCGAAATCGATGAGTGAACAATCTCTCCCCACCTATTGTAAACAAATAGTTCAAGAGACTCAACCTGTCTCACTACGATTTCCCAAGCATCATTCTTTCCATCGTTATTAGGTGTGAATGCCGTAGGCACATAAACAATTACATTTCCATAGATATGAACTGTTGCAACATCAGAACATCCATTATCAGTTGTAATCGTAACAAACACATCGTATTCGTCTAAACCATCATATCCGTGGATCAGACTTTTCTCATACCCGAAATTTCCATCGCCAAAGTCCCACACATATGTAAAGGCTCCTGGGTAAGGCTCTTCTGGAGAAGTAATTAAATCAAACTCATATGTATCATCACCAAGCTCATATCTAACAATAGTTGAAGCGATCGTCTCTACATCTACCCTTGTTGTTGCAGATTCCTCATAATTACAATTATCTACTACTGAAACTAAATAGTTGGTTCCAGTTGGAGGTGACACCGTATAAGAGAATTCATTTGTAGAGAAGTTTTCCCATTCAAAAATGTACGGCTCTTCCCCTCCTTCAATTTGCAAATCAAGAGTAGTACTAGCACCATTACAAAGAACAGTATCTGGAGGTAAGGTCACAACAAGATCCTCGTAGGGCACCTCAAATAAAGTCTGCAAATACAGATTCCTATCACAACCATCGTGGATGTATATCTCAAATAAGTGATTAGTAAGAGAAGTATGATTTAGACATTGTTCACTACCGTAATCAATACCATTAATAGTCCAGTTGTAGTCTACAGGCGGATATTGTAATCCTGGATCTTGAATTAGCTCAATGCACACCTCTTCGTACTCATCACATGGCACTGTGACGACTTCTGGAGTTGTGGCTTCAAGAGGTGGCGTGTCGTAGATAAACACACTAAGCAAACTTTCGGTTGTTCCACTTACTATTTTAAGCTTCAGTTCCTCAGTCCCTTCATCAATGAAATCTTGAGGAACATTAAAGTCCAAAGCAATGCTATACTCACCTACAGGAATAGTTGCTGCTGAAGGGAGACCTTCAATATCATCACTAAATGATGCAACAGACTCTGGATCTTCTAGGATTTGGAATTCAAATGGGAACACAGACGGCACTAAACAAGGTCTGCTAATTGTAATAGTTGATGTACCACAATCCTCCCAAGCGCAATATATAACTATATCATCATCCGGATCTGGATCACATTCAGGAGCTGCAGTTGCCTCGTACTCTGTAGGAATAGGTGAACCAAAGCTTCCCTCCTCAAGCACAACAATTGATTCTAACCAGTCATCAGACCCATCAGCAATTGCAAGCTTAATGTGGTAAGTAAGTCCGCAACTCACAGGGTGTGATGCAGTGAATACTTGAGTATAACCATTAATACAAGGTGGCTCAGTAGCTCCGGGATTATCAATGTAAAACTCAGGATTCGTAACGTCGTTTACAGAACTAATCGTAATAGGAAGTGGCGGATCAGACTCGGGAACCTGAGCAATGTTTACTGCTCCGTCAGGAAATCCAGCAGGAGAAGCATATGGGCCAGAAATTCCAGGGCCAGAAAGGAAAAAGGCGAAAATATCGTTATATGCTGAGTTTACCCAAGTTAAATACTCATCAGAACCAAATACATAATTAAACGAAACGAAGTCACCTGAAGGTTGGAAGTCAAATTCTAGTATACAAACGTCATTAACACTAGACACATTAAAACTCTGACCAATCATGGGAGGAACTGAGTTCGCAACTTGCAATAGATCAGGCTCACCACTTACACCTCCTAAACCACCATCATTTGCACATGTTGCTGGATTTGTTGCGTTACCTGAACTTAGAATTAATCCGCTCTCTAGAGAGAAGTCAGTTCCACCACCAGTCATATAACCTAACTGAATATCTAAACCCGTTAGCTGAACATTGGTAGCTGTAACTCCTTCACCTAACAATACATCATTAACGTATTGTGTTGGGGTCATGCCTTGGGTGATGTTGATTTGGGCTGAAACATTTTCAACAAGAGGAAAGCTCAAAGCAATGAAAACAGTAAAAATGTATGTTAACTTCATCATAACGAGTTGTAATATAGTCACAGATTAATCTCAGTACAAAAGGGTATATTCTATTAAGTTTGCTTTATGGTAGAAATCAACTTCTTTTCAGACAAAAAATGCGGTGGAATGTATCCATTGAACTTGGGGCGATGTGAGTCGACTCTTCATTATGGAGGCAGAGCCATTCACGACCAATGGAAAGAGGCGTTAGATAGCGCTCAAAGCAAGCGCATAATATTGAATTCCAGAATTTTACCTACCGTTGATGCAATTGAAATTATAACTTTACTTGAACCTAATCAGCAGTGGATTCACAAGGGGGAATTGATCGCTGAATGCGAGGGAGTAAGCGAGGGGTATGATGCAGGAATTAATCACTCGCCAACAATGCTAGAAACACCTGAGGATCTTTTTGAAAGATGCGGAGAAGGCCTGGCTGAAGATTTGGATAGAATACAGTACTCATGGAGAACTAGAACACTCTCTGAAGATGAAAGAAGCGCTTGGACTGAGGCTGGTGTTTTTGTTCATGGAGAAATGGAAAGAATTCATCTAGCGCCTGGAGCAGTTGTTAGGAACTGCACTCTAAACACTGAAGAAGGTGATATCGTTGTAGGACCAGATGCAGAGTTAATGGAAGGTTGTAGGGTGAGAGGGCCATTTTTAATTGGGCCAATGTCTCAGCTTAAAATGGGAACACTAGTCTATGGACCTACTAGCATTGGGGCGCACTCTAAGGTAGGTGGAGAACTAAGCAATGTTGTAATACACGATTATTCGAATAAAGCTCATGGAGGGTTTTTAGGCAATAGCGTGATAGGATCTTGGTGCAACCTTGGAGCTGAGACTAGCTCTAGCAACTTAAAGAACAATTATTCTGAGATAAGCGTTTTCAATCAGGAGAATAGAACTCAGGATAAAAGAGGTAGGACTTTCTGCGGGTTATTAATGGGAGACCATAGTAAAACGGCAATACACACAGCATTTAATACAGCTACCGTTGTTGGAGCTTTTTGCAATGTCTTTGGATCTGCAACTCCTAAAAAACACATCCCATCTTTTACTTGGGGTGGCGGTGAATCATCTGAGATACACAACTTAGAAAAAGCGATCGAAACAGCAAGAAGAGTGATGTTAAGAAGAGGTGTAGAATTAAGTAAAGATCAAGAAAAAGAGATAGGAGAGTTATACAAGGCTTCTGCCATTTGGCATAAATAAGTATGACACCCTGTCAGGGCGGGGTGAAAAAACCGATTGGCACATACATTGCTTTTAAGATGAGCACACGAAGAATTGCAGTATGATTGATTTAAACCCCGATTTCCAACTTCTCTCAGATACACAGGATCACGATATAATTCCGCTTATTTCTGAGGAGGATGAAAAAGCTATACACAAGGAGGATCTTCCTGAGACCCTTCCCCTACTCTCTTTAAGGAATACTGTTTTATTCCCAGGAGTTGTTATTCCTATCACTGTAGGGCGAGACAGATCAATCAGATTGATAAAGGAGGCAAATAAAAAGAAATTGTCTATTGGAGTTGTATCCCAAAAAGATGCTGATGTCGAAGTTCCAGTTGGTGACGACTTAAACAAAGTAGGTACGGTAGCACGCATCATGAAGATGCTCAGAATGCCTGATGGAACAAACACGGTAATTCTAAGAGGTGAAAGGAGATTCCAATGGGACAACATTATTGAAGATGATCCATACTTGAAGGCGTCTGTAAGAGCATTTGGCGGGATTGAGGAGGTCCCTAATACTGAATCTACTCAAGCATTAATTGAATCCCTGAAGGAGCTTGCTATTGAAATCATAACAATGAGCCCTGGCATTCCAACAGATGCCGCCGGAGCAATTAAGAACATCAAGCGCCTGGGGTTCTTGGTGAATTTCATAGGGTCCAATATGAATGCTTCTGTAGATGAAAAGCAGGAGCTCTTAAAGATTAAGTCATTAGAAGAGAGAGCAAATAAAGTTCTTGAAATGCTTCACAAAGAGAAGCAGATGCTCGAGCTTAAGAACGATATTCAGAGCAAGGTTAAGAGCGATCTTGATCAGCAACAAAGAGAGTTTTTCCTAAATCAGCAAATGAAGCAGATACAGGAAGAACTTGGAGCTAATCCTCTGAAGGAGGAGATTGAAGAGAAGAAAAAGAAGGCAAGCGAAAAGGTTTGGCCTGAGCAGGCTCAAGAAGCATTTGACAAAGAGATATCAAAGCTTGAGAGGATGAATCCTCAGGCTGCAGAATACAGTATGCAGTCTAGCTATATAGAGTTGTTATTAGACCTTCCTTGGGACCAAAAGTCAGAGGACAACTTTGATTTAAAGAATGCCATCAAGGTATTGAATTCAGACCACTACGGACTTGAAAAAGTAAAGGAGAGAATTGTTGAACACCTCGCTGTACTTAAGATAAAGGGAGATTTAAAAGCTCCAATTATCTGTTTATACGGCCCTCCAGGAGTTGGTAAGACATCACTTGGAAGAAGTATAGCTGAAGCTTTAGGGAGGAAGTATGTTAGAATGAGCTTAGGTGGTCTGAGGGATGAGGCTGAAATCAGAGGGCATAGAAAGACTTACATCGGAGCAATGCCTGGAAGGATTTTGCAAAATCTTAAAAAGGCCGGTACATCTAATCCATTATTTGTTCTTGATGAGATTGACAAGTTGGGGTCTGACCACAGAGGAGATCCATCTTCTGCACTTTTAGAAGTGCTGGATCCTGAGCAGAATAGCACGTTCCACGATAATTATTTGGACTTAGACTACGACCTAAGCAGGGTAATGTTTATCGCTACTTGCAATGACCTTTCTACTATTCAGCCGGCTCTTAGAGACAGGATGGAAATTATTGAGGTGAGTGGCTACACTATTCAAGAGAAGATGCAGATCGCTAAGAAGCATCTTCTTCCTAAGCAGATTTCTGAATCTGGGCTTAATAAGAGAGACATCAGACTTCCTATTGCAACAATTGAAAAGGTTGTTGAACAATACACTAACGAAAGTGGCGTTCGTGGTTTAGAGAAAAAGGTGGCGAAGATTGTTAGAAATAGAGCAAAGGAGATGGCTATGGATGAACCGTATGCCACTGAAATCAGTCCTAATGATTTGAAGGACATTCTAGGCAGGCCAAGAGAAAAGGACAGATATTCAAACAATGATGTGGCAGGAGTTGTGACTGGTCTAGCATGGACCCCAACAGGTGGTGACATCTTATTTATCGAAACATCCCTAACTCCTGGTAAAGGCAAGCTTACTCTAACAGGAAACTTGGGCGACGTGATGAAGGAGAGCGCAATCATCGCTCTTGAGTATCTTAAGGCACATTCATCAGAACTAGGAATAGATCCTGGTTTATTTGAGAAGTGGAATGTCCATGTTCACGTTCCTCAGGGAGCTATCAAAAAGGATGGACCCAGCGCTGGAATTACTATGCTAACTGCTCTAGCTTCAGCCTTCACTCAGAAGAAAGTGAGGAAATATCTCGCTATGAGTGGTGAGATTACTCTAAGAGGCCAAGTACTATCAGTAGGTGGAATTAAGGAGAAGATTCTTGCTGCCAAGCGTGCAGGAATCAAGGAAATCATTCTTTGCGAGAGAAACAGACAGGATATTGAGGAAATCGATGCGCGCTACCTTCGAGGGATGATGTTCACTTATTGCAACAAGATGAATGAGGTTGTGAAAAGAGCATTGCTTTCAGCACAGGTAGAAAACCCTATCGACTTTGAGGCTTGATGAGGATCGTTAGAGCAATATTGATTTTATGTCTCGCAATGAGTGCGAGTTTTTTCGAGGCTAAAGCCCAAACCGTTTGGGGCTCCCCTGCGCTCGACCTTCCAATAGACGCTCGCTCATCTGGTTTGGGATTCAAATTAGCAGCTGACCTTGAATTCAACGGCGAAGCCGGGGCGTACAACCCAGCCCAAGTTGATTCTGTAAATACCAACTCAGTATACATTTCGTACCTGAATTATTATGCTGGTACCAACCTGGGGTCTATTAGCTCAATTGTAAAAGCAACTGACAAGTTCGCCATTCATACAGGAGCACGATTCATCTCATATGGTGAGTTTGACGGGTTTGATGCTTCTGGTGTAGCTACAAGCAATTTCTCTGGTGGAGATTACTTTATTCAAAGCGGAGTTAATTTCAAATTAGACTCTACTGTAAGTGCTGGAGTAACTCTTTGGGGAGGATTTAGAAATCTAGCAATGGAAAACGTCGGATCAATGGGAGTTGATATTGCTATAATGAAAAGGTGGGAAGAAAGGCACATGGCTGTGGGAGTCCTTGTATCTGGCGCAGGCAGGCAATTTGCAGGGACAGGAACGCAACCAGTAGGCTTCACTCCCATCAACGTTAGCGCAGGCTTCACTAAAGGATTCAACAACGCTCCATTTGTCCTGTTTCTCAATATGCAAAACCTTCAGAAGTGGGATTTAGCACCAGAAGGAACTTATGACGACGGATTAGATCCACTTACTGGAGAAGTGCTACCCAATAGCACTTGGGTGTTTGGCGATCAGCTCATAAGACACCTAAACATTGGTGTTGAGCTTAAACTTGGGCCTAACTTCAAAGCTCAGGTTGGGTACGACCACAGGAGAAGAACTGAAATGATAGCGCAGGGAAGACAAGGAACTAATGGGTTCTCTATTGGAGCTGGAATGAAAATGGGTGATCTGAATGTAAATTTTGCTAGGAACACCTACCATTTTTCAGGTTCTTCAACTCACCTAACTATTAGCTTAAACCTTCCTAGTTAGTTACCTCTTGTTTTCTATCTTAGATACATGGCAAAACGTAGAATTACCATAGCAATTGACGGCCATTCCTCAGCGGGGAAAAGCACAATGGCTAAAGCTCTGGCAAGGGAGTTAAACTACGTATACATTGACACTGGAGCTATGTACCGAGCTGTCACTTTGTTTGCCATGAAGGAAAGGCACATCTTAAATGGAGTTGTGGACGAAGAGGGACTAGTGGTGGATTTGGACCGTTTATTTCTAGCCTTCAAATACAATCCCGCGACGGAAACTTCTGAGATGCACCTGAGTGGGATTAATATTGAGAAGGAAATTCGAACTTTAGAGGTGGCGTCAAAGGTTAGTTCGATAGCGAAGATTCCTGCTGTCAGGACCAAACTTGTTGCAATGCAGAAGAGAATGGCTGAGGGTGCCGGAGTGGTGATGGACGGGAGGGACATCGGGACCGTTGTGTTGCCGGATGCTGAGCTTAAGTTCTTCATGACCGCTGATCCTGAGGTTCGAGCATGGAGAAGGCTCCGAGAACTGAAAGAAAAAGGAAAGGCAACTACTTATGATGAGGTATTAGAGAACGTATTGCACAGGGACAAAATCGATTCCGAGCGCGCAGTGGCGCCGCTCAAGCAAGCCGATGATGCTGTGATAATTGATAATAGTAATTTGACAATGGAGGAGCAATTTGAGTTTATGTTGAATGTTGCTGGGAAGAGGATGGAAATATGATTGCTAGATCGATACTCTCTGTATTAACTGTATTTACTTATTTGCTTGGGGGTGCGCAGGGGTGCGCGCATAATGAGGAGGGGCTGGATAAGGTGGTGGTGCCTGAGTTTTTGACCGACGAAGCGGCTGAGGCTTATGCTGATTCCGTGCTTGCTACGTTGAATACCGAACAAAGGATAGCACAGCTATTAATGGTGCCCGTCTATTCGAGGACTGACACCGCAGGATGGAGTGAAGCGGAAATTTGGGTTAGGGACCTTGGACTAGGCGGGGTCATAGTGATGCAAGGTGGACCTGAGCATCAGAGGATAAGGGTTAGGAGAATGCAAGAGCTTGCTGAGGTGCCGCTATTAGTGGCGTCAGATGCCGAATGGGGATTAGGAATGAGGCTAGACTCAACGAGAAGTTTCCCGAGGGCGATGACGTTGGGAGCTACTAGAGATGCTGATCTTGTTAGGGACTTTGGCGAAGTTGTGGGACTGAGTCTGAGACAGACCGGGGTGAATGTGAATTTTGCTCCAGTTGTCGATGTTAACTCTAATCCCAATAACCCAGTAATAGGATCGAGAAGTTTTGGTGAAGAGGTTGATGTCGTAGCTGATTTAGGATGGGCATACGCTGAAGGATTGCAGAATGTAAATGTGATTGCAACAGCGAAGCACTTCCCCGGTCACGGAGATAGCGATTCAGACTCACACAAGACTCTGCCAGTTATAAACCAGACAGCTGAAAGGCTTGATTCAGTTGAGCTAGCACCTTTTAGGCATTTGTTTGACAAAGGGGTTGCAGCTGTAATGGTAGCTCACTTGGACGTACCTGCTTTAGATAGCACTAAGGGTTCGCCCTCTACCCTATCTCCCAATATTGTGGACACACTGCTTAGGCAAGAAATGGGCTTTAAAGGGCTGGCGTTTACTGATGCTCTTTCTATGAAGGGCTTTGCTGACTTTGTCGGTGATAGACCTAGGGCTAGAGACGCATTGATCGCTGGTAATGATATTCTACTGTTTCCTGGAGAACCAGTACAGGTAATTGAAGAGGTTTCTCTCGCTATTGAAAACGGGGAGCTCGATTCTGCATTGGTTGCTGACAAGTGTAAAAGGGTGTTACAGGCTAAGTTTTGGGTTAAAGCGGGAGAAGAAGTGCCTGGAGCTGGAGAGATTTGGGATCCAATTGAAGCTGAAAGAATTCATAGAGACATCATCAGATCATCTCTTACATTACTGACTAACAAGGGCTTCAATTTCAACATCAACGACCCTGGTCTCAAGATCACAATCTTAAACGTTGCAAATAAAAAGAGTTCAGGAGCTCCATTTGTAAAACAGTTTAAGCAAGTTGGCGGGAGAAGCTACACTGTAGAAAATTTCACGATAGGCAAGGGAGCTGAAGGACTGAGCAAGTCATCAGTACAGGAAGCAATAAAAGAGAGCGACTACGTAATAGTGAACTTCTTAGAGACTAGTAATAGGCCATCTAAGAAGTATGGGGTAAGCAAGAATGCTATAGGCAGGTTGGTGGAAGAGATGGATAAGCACAACAATGTATGGAATTACAATTTGTTTGGCAATCCATACAGGCTAAATAAGGACTTCAAGGATATTCACCTAAGAGCCACTGCTCTTTTAGTTGCTTATCAAGATGATTTCAGAACCCAAGAAGAAGTTGCTAACGCCATTTTATCTGGGACTGAAGTAAAGGGGAAATTACCCGTGTCTATTGAAGAGGAGTATCTCTACGCTGGTGACGGACTGAGTAAAAGAAATTACGGCAGACTCATATGGGGGCACGATGGCATTTACAATAGCTGGGCTGCTGCTGACAGCATTGATTCTCTTGCGTATAAAGCCATTAATGATGGCGCAACACCAGGCTGTAGAATTGTAGTAGCTCATAAGGGCGAGGTTGTTCACGACAAATCATATGGCACAACTAACGGAGTGGATTTGGTGACGGATAGTACCATTTATGATTTGGCTTCTATAACTAAAATTGCCTCAACTTCACTGTGCCTGATGCATCTGAATGAGAGCGGTTATTTCGATTTAGATGATCCACTTAAGATGTATATGCCTGAGCTTGACACTCTTGAGCTTGGAGAAAGGACTTTTAAGGAGGTTCTTTCTCATCAGTCTGGTCTGTATCCATGGATTCCTTTTTACAGGGAAACATTGAATGATAGCATCGATCACATGCCTATAGACACTATGTATCAGAGGATTTATGATTGCGAACTGGCACCTGCTGGAAAGTATAGATACAGTGACCTGGGCTATTATCTGATTAACAACATGCTCAATAATTGGTTTGAGAATGAGAGCGCTATTGATTCCATTTCTAATGATTGGTTTTACAGCAAGCTGGGTCTAGAGAGCATGGGCTTCTACCCTACTCGTAAGTTTGATATAGGCCAAACCGCTCCGACAGAACACGACAAAATCTTCCGAGAGTGTGTTGTTCAGGGATCAGTGCACGATCCCGGCGCCCATATGATGGGCGGTTCTTGCTGTCATGCCGGACTATTTAGTGACGCTCACGACCTTGCCAGATTAGGCCAATTCTTACTTAACGGCGGTCACCTTCATGGGCGGAAACTAATAAAACCTGAAACTGTTTACGCTTGGACAGCCAGAGCCTACCCAGATACTGAGAATAGGCGCGGTGTAGGATT
>MDTA01119660.1_pt1 | contig 11150 bp, 14 predicted proteins | sample 811151 | NCBI WGS metagenome assembly MDTA01 (sample SAMN05326648, study PRJNA326480) | marine metagenome | isolation source: seawater | place: Indian Ocean: South | collected 2010 | reverse complement strand
TCTGGTAGGGGATGGTAAATCTAATTGAGACCATAAAGCTTGTAAGAATAGTTTAAAGTCCTCTTTAAGGGCGGTAACAGGATTAGTCATACAGCTTTAGCGAAGATTTTAAGAGGATCATTTATATTTCTTAGTTTAGTGTCAGGAACTTCACCTACCTTTGTTTTAGTTTCAGGTTCAGGCGCACCTATACCATCATAATCTAATCTAGCTATATCAAGTCCTGTATTGGTAAGATCAAGTGCAGCTGAGGCACCATCGCCAATAACTGGTATCCAGCCAATAGCACCACTCATGGCAGCTATAGCAGCCTGATCCAGCTTTCCTTCACTTAAATAACCCCAAGTTTCAGCGCCAGATATGGCAACATCCAATCCTGGCATCATTTTTAAGGCTGTTTTAGCACCACGTTTTTTTACTATACTGGCGATTTGTCGTGCAATACGTCTTTGTACTGCAGGGTTTTCTAATGCTTGTGTTGCGGCTAAAGTTGTTCCAGCTATTGAAGCTCCGACAATATTACCAGATGCCAAATGCATACCAGTTTGCCCTATTAAATCTGCTGTTCTACCTTTACCTGCAGCACCAGTAATAGCTCTACCTGCTTTACTGTCAGCCATAGATGCGAATAAACCTTGTGCTTGTGCAATTTGTCTATTAACACCTGTATTTAATATTTCATCACGGATTTTGATATCTGCACCACGCGCAGTAGGGTCAAATTCAGTATCAAATAAAAGTGCAGTTTTCTGCTCTTGAGTCCAACCTTCTTGAGTTAGAAAATCAAGATTCTCATTACCTTCATTCAAATATTCAAAAAAGGCACTATCAGAGTCAAATGCTATATCAACATCCTTTAAATCTGCTTTAGTACGAATATTATCTGTAGCTTTCTTTACATCACCTGAGAATTCTTTGGCTACTCCTCTTAAATTCTGATTACCCATTCTTGGGTGAAATCTAGGTTGAACACCTAAACCAGTTCTACTACTAAAGCCTTTATCTACAGCATGACCTGCATCTTGCCATATACCAGTTAATTCTTCCATAGCTTTAGCAGCTTTCTGGGAATCTCTGTAATTTCCCATAGCCCATTCCACAAACCCTTCTAAGGACTTACCTTCGGGCCACATCTCGTTATTACCCAACTGTTCAGCCCATTCTAAAACTAACTCATTAGGGGCTGTCATATTCTTAAGTTTTTTATCCTTAGCTTTTTTTGCTGTTTGTTTATTTCTAAATGAAAGCATTTCAGCTTTACCACTGAAGAAATTATCAACTGAGCCTAATCTATGAGGGATTTTACTCTTACCTAAAAATATGTTAGTATAACCTTTAGTATTACCTTGTGCTTCAACTTGTTGTGTAATCCATTTTCGTAACAATTTACGATTAGCTTGGCTATCATCTTTTAAAATGATAGCACCATCTTTCGTTATTGTCCAAGGATTCTTTTTAGATGCCATTATTTTCTTTGACCTCCACCTCTACCCCGATTAATCTTTAAACTCTCACGTTTATAAGACCCATCAGGTTGTTTAGATGCATCCTGCTTAGAGCCTTTTTTAATCCCAAGACGTTTACGGGCTGCAGAATGCTCTCTTTTATATTGTTTAGAGTGTGCATACTTCCCACCAGGACTATTATCCCGTACATGTTTAGCACGGGATTTGGCGTTAGTTCTATAGGTTTGCGTTGACGACTTTGCCATACATTCTCCGTTTTACTAGGTCTGGGTCTACTTGCGGGATGATGTTAGCAAGTTTATCCAAAGGACTACCTTCACCTGCAATCCCTGTGATATCATTAATTTTTAGCCAGTCACATGCTGCTTTTAAATCAGCTGTTGTAGCTTTGCCACCTTCAACCCGTTTTAGGAATTCTTTTGTGACAAGGCTATGTAATTCATTGAACTGGTCTTCGGTAGCTTTAGCCATTATGCGTTTAATTTTACTGAGGGTTTACCAGCTAAATTCCAATCAGGATGGCCAGGTGTTGGATTATCGCTATAGGGTGCTTCTTTATCTTTAGTTTTCTTAGCTATTTTCCCTGTTTTTTTCTTACCACTCACGCTGCAACCTCCTTAGTTGTTATTTGTTCATTGTGTTGTTCACCCATCATATCCCCATGCCAATCATTCCCTACAGACGTAGGTTCGACTCCATTGAGCCAACGTTGGACTGACATAAAAGATCCCCCTTTATCTGATGCTCTAGCACCGTGCGGGCAATTAGGGAGTACTCTAACACTCTTATAGTGAGCTGCAGAGATATTACTATCACCAAATTTAGTTTGAGCAAACCACATCGGTAATACACACTCATTATCATTAAGATAAAATTCCATACCTGATAATGCTACTTCATAAGAATCAACATTAGGATGTACGTGTGACGGAATTACTGTATTAGGTGTTGTTGTGAATAATTGGACTTGATACTCACCATGTCGGTATATAGTCAATCCAGTCACACCTTCAACAAAATGTACTGAATTCTCTAATGGAACATATATACGTTGAGGATTTTCTCGATACCAATCTAAAAAATGAGATAATTCATCGTCGAATTCTCTACCTGTTCCATCTTTCATCAGCTAAATAGTTTTTCTTTTACAATTTTAAGTGCCTGATCGTCTAGCTTATTATCAGTTCTAGCAACATAAGCTTCTAGTAAATCTACTACTAGCTTCTTTACTGAATCTGATTTCAAGAAGGCGAAAAGGATGGGCTTGATAATTACGATCATTTGCTTAATGGGTTAAGTTTTTGCCACCACTTCTTTGGAGGAGGAGGTGGGCTTGATTTTTGTAATTCTGCAGCTACTTGTCGTTTAAATGCAGCTATAGGAATGATATCCGAGCACATATGATAAACTCTTGTACCAGGACGTATCATAAATCCTTTTTGCTGCAGAGCTGCACATTCTTTCGCTCGTACTAATTCATAGTCGAGCTCCATTTTATTCAGTTGTCTTTTACCAATTGCTTTACAAGTTTCAACAATAGAACCATCTAGGGGAACCATGAAGTTAATCTGTGCTCCCCAGTTCTCAGCTACCGTATAGCTTTGTTGTTCCATATCTTCATCGAATGGTGTGGTATGATTCCCCATATAAAAAGGTGAGAAGGTCATCGTTGCACCATTGCAACTAATATTTGGCCCTAGCACTTGTCGGCTGGGAGCTCCATTGTTTTGAAATTGTACAGCTTGGTTTGTAACGTTACCAGTAGCAGCAGCAACTGGATTTGAGGTATTCTGTACTTCTGGTTCTGCACGAACAGGTAATCCTATTGAGAGAAGACCGATAAGGAGGTAGTAGTAGCAGTAGTTTCGATTGTTCTTTCGATTTCTTGTACTTCTAGTACTTGACTCGCGGCTCTTGTTATGATCTCTAAAGAGAAATCTGAACCAGCTGTATGTATCGTGAAGACCGAATCTGAATCTGCTAGACCGCCTGATGTAGCGGAGGTATGGGTTATATTGTCCCCACTCCACTTGTTCAATGCTGACCCGTAGGTTGTTATCGTTATATCCTCTTCTATGTCTTGAGTTGTAGTCGTTGTTGAGTTCATCGAGCCTTGGGTGAATTGGGGCGTGACCAACTCGGCTCTCGCTACCATGGGTGATGCTAGTAGGAAGAGTAATAGCCATTTGTTCATTCTTCCTTTTTCTTTGCCATAGGACAGTTAATTTGTGGACCTTTATCTTTCGAATTACCAGTAGACAAGCCAAATGTGGCAAGTGCTCCAGTGAACACCGAAGCCACGAACGTGATATCGGAGTTACCAGCTTTCTTAATCATAGGCAGTTCTACGTAATTCATAGTTATAATAAAACCAGACCAAACAACTACGCCTAGTCTGACGAATGTTCCAAGGATCTGGATTTGGTGTTCTTGATCTTCTGCGGCATCTTTTAGTTTGCCGAGGAGACCTTTTCCTTTCTCTTTTTCTTCCATGCGTCAACACGCTTTTGTAATTGTTTTTTGACTTGCTTTTGAATAGGTTCAAAAAAAGTTTGTGCTACTGTAGTTGTAGCCACTGCCACTACCGCTGTTGTTACAGCTGTTACCACTACCGCTGTTTCAGGTACTGGCATCTGTATATCTAATACAGGAATCTGTAACTTTGGTGGTTCAGGCTGTTCTGTTGTTTCTTCAGCTTTAGTACCTGGAGGACGCTCCAAATCAGCTGGAGGTATCACCATAGGGCGATATGACGGTACATATGCTGAAGGTTGTTTTAGATATAATTGAGGTATATCTAGAGCTGTAGGTAGATTAGCTCTAGGTATGTATATCCCCATTATCCTTTAGGATACTTATCCTTTGTAGCTTTAATTGTAGCTTTCCAAGCATCTATACCATTATGATATATGTCATCCAACTGATCTACCAAAGAAGGATACTCTGCTTGTCTTTTATCTTTATAACCTACTTTAGCTTCATATTCAGTCCAAGCTGCATTTAATTCACTAGTAGTAGGTTGTGCAGCACTACCACGCCATTGCGCGATAGCAGTTTTATCTGCATTTAATGTATACTCGTTGTCGTTTTTACCGAGCTGTTTAATTGCTAAATCAATATCCATTTAACTCTCCTTAAAAATTTCAACGATGGTATATATACTATCTACTCCAGATAGATTACTTTTCATACCAAATCCTGTTGTACTACGTGAAGTTTGACCATAATGCTGTATCTCAAAGGCTTTTGCAGCAGAAATGCTGACATATGCTGTACCTGTAGATGAACCTGTAACTTCTGTACTAATACCATTACTTAGAAAAATAGTAGTACCAGTACCAACAACAGCACTATCAGTTACATTGTAAAGTCTACTTGTATTTCTATTTACATTCTCAGCAGGTGCAGTCCATCTAATAAGATAGTCACCAGCTACTAATGTGAATTGATCAGAACTAATAGAAACTATACTATCTTCATCTCTGATTTCATGGTTTAGATTTCTTGTTCTCCAAGCACCATCACTAAATGTACCACCATCAGCATCGTATGCTTTTTTATCACATATAGCTGCATAACTAACAAATTTACCACCTGCAGCTACTGTAGTCCATCCAAGTGCGCCAGAGCCGTCAGTTTTTAAAACTTGGTTAGCTGATCCATCACTTGCTGGATATGTTAAACCTCCAGATACTAATCCTGTAGTAGTTGTAGTACCTGTAACGGTAATACCAGCTGAAGTAGTTCTTAATCTTTCAACACTAGAACTAGCATTAGCTACATAAGAGTACAACCTGCAATCACCACTAACTGCACCTTTAGCAGGATCGAATTGAGCTATTTTATAATCACTAGTACCAGTATTAGGTACAAATTGGTGTTTCTCAGCTTCATAACTCAGTAACGCAGCAGTAGCGTTGTTATCTAAATGTATTCTAGAATCAGTAGCTGAATCACTTTTAAGTTTTAAGTTATTACCAATTTCTAGTCTACCAGTACCACCAGGATACTTCAACGATAATATATTTTCTGATTTATCCCACTTTAATTCTCTATCAGCTCCGCTACCTTCAAAGATAACATCACCAGTAAAAGTACCACCTGCTAAAGGCATCTTTGTACTATCAGTCGAACTACCAGTTGCCCATTCAGCAGTTGTAGCTCCTGAATTCATTGTCAATACTTGACCCGCTGTTCCTTTAGCTAAGGTTCCCCATGTATCAGCCCCAGTACCAACTACTAAAGACCCTTGAGCCATAGTTAGATCTGTCTTAGGGGCTGTTATTGCGTTGTCTTGGACGTTACCAGTCGCTACTGCATTAGTAGCTAGCTCTGAATTACCTACAGCATTTTCCGCTATTTGATCAGGAGTTACCGCATTATCTTGGATAGCATTTGTATCAACAGCATTATCTGCAAGTTCAGAAGCCCCGACCGCATTAGCTGCGATTTCAGGGCTATCTACTGCATCAGTAGCAATATGTTTGGCTTTTATAGCATCATCCTTAACACCAGGGTCTGTAATCTGTGTTAATGCCATGATACTTATACCTTCTCCAGATCGTATAGTTCAGTTAGCTTTGTAACCTCATCGGCACTAGCTGTGGTAATAGTAATGGTTTCATTGTCCACATCACTAGTAGAAGCACCATCTTTTAAAACAAAGTAGTTAGGGGCAAAGGTTTCTATCTTAGTTGGATCCATTTGAATTCCAACTCCCCAATGCTGCATTTTAGAGAGATCTTCTGTGTATTTGTAGATATCTCCTGAGTATTGATATTTAGCCATAATTAATAACCTATGTTACGTAGTGCATGTATACCGTGCCAGGTAGTGTTATCACCTAATCCAGTAGCATTACTTGCAGAATAACCTCCAAAGTATACTCTACCAGATTTTCCTATTGCTATCCAGTTGTCTTCATCACTATTGTTACTTAGTCCGAAGTCTTCCATTGGTTCTGGTTGTGACCAGCAAGGAGTGAATGTTTGTGTATAAGCTTCTGCAGCCTCGAAGTCAAGTATATCATCCTCTTCATAATAAGGGCTGATAGTATAGCTTGGCCAATGACCACCTATCCAAAGCTGTCCATACTCATCTAAAGCAACTACAGGGCAACTTGTATTAGTTGTGATTTGGTGTGCACATACTTTTACAATTCTACCAATCTTAAGTTCTTGGTAGTTCGTATGAGTAGAATCAGAGAATGTATATTGTTTACCAATAACTTCACCTGGTCTAACATTACCAGCTTGACCTAATTCAAAATCACCGAATGTTCTGAATTGACATTCAGCTAAGAACCAAGATGTACCTGTATCATCAGTTGTGGTACCTTGTGTAGATGCAGATGCTCCAGAAGTTGTACTTCTGTTAGTACATAACTGACCTCCTGCGTTACCACCTTGAGCATATACTTTAGGCTTATTAGAATCCCCACCATCAGTAATATAGTAATTAGTAGTAAATTTACCATTCGATGTCCACATTGAAACTACTTTCTGATTATCACTGTTGATAGTAGTAGCAGCATCAGTCAGTTCTTTGAAGTAATCTGTATCAGCTCCAGTGGCTGTAGAACCATAGTTCCTAGTCGCAGTAGTGTTATATACACCTGAATACTGACCATGACTTGCTGACCAGCCTCCAAAGTATACCTTACCTTCATCAGTTAATATATGAACTTGGCCGTAGTTAGTGTTACCACCTCCGAACATTACATGAACTACCTTCTTATTTAGAAGAGGGTTGACTTGATCATTAGCATTAGCACGTCCAGTTATTTCAAATGGAGTATCTACATCTGCGGTATCACCTTTACCGCACTGACCCTGATCGTTCTGACCCCAGGCATATAGTTTACCTGTTTCAGTAATAGCATAAGAAGTACAGTATTGAGAATCACTTCCACCAGCCCACACTACTTTTTCATTATTAAATTTGGACTTAGGCATTCTTAAAGCTTTGTGGAGGTTTGTTGCAGTACCATCACCACACTGCTTATAAGCATTATGTCCCCAGCAATATAAATATCCGTCAGTATCTATAGCATAATATGTACCATATGTTTGGTTAGCATCATTTAATGCCCTACTATCATTAAAATATCTTATCTTAGGTCTATTAGCACCTGAGAGTATAACAGGGGTAGCAGAATCATCATAGAATGCACAAGGTACATATGCGTAGAATTTAGCTGGTGTAGTAGTTCCGTCTCCTTGAGCTCCATAACCATTGGTACCAGTCATAAATAATATGCCGTTCTCTGTTAGAGCAAAACTACCATAATACTGTGTAGTAAGATGTATTACTTTAGGATTCTCACCAGGCTCAAGATTCATCTCTTGACCATCTATATCGGTCAACCATTTGGCTTCTGTAGAATCACCAGCTTGTGCTCGTTTCCAATAAAGTGGCCAACGGAATTGTTTGGTCAAATGAGTAGCAGTATTACCATTATGTGCGTGACCTACGCCATGCTGAGGTGTAGCATTATCTGTATATCCCCAGAAGCTACAAACTCCAGAACTATCTATAAAACCACCTGTTCTATAGGATCCTGCCTGTTGTCCAGTACTAGTTCCTCTACCCCATTTTCTTACAGCATTAGGTATCTTAGCATCCTTTGAAACCGATTCAGTCCAAGTATTATACATTTGATTGTATAACTTAGGCATTCTCTTTCCATGTTTTACTGCCTCAGTACTCCACTGGATTCCATATCTTGGATCTACTAATGTAAAGGATACAACATCTGCTCCACCAGCTTCATTTCTAAGTACAACTGTACTGTTTGGATGATCTTGTGTAGGAACAAATCTGAACATACCTCCACCTGTAATGGAGTATTTATCAAGACCTGTAGTCAGACGACCACCTGTACCTGATGTACTGTAACTACCATCAGCAGTATTCTTAAATGAATACGTTGCACCTGTTGGTACTTCAAAATAATATTCTTTACCTCTAGTTAGAGTTATAGCTGCGTTAGCTGAGTTACCACCTCCACCAACATTAGCTCCAGCTTCATTTGTAAGTATAGCTGTATTTGTACCTGTTGTATTTACAGAGTATACTACTTTCTGTGTAGCAGGGAAGGATTCTAAAGGTGTCTCTCTAACTGATAACTGAGCATCTGGTGTAGTACTTATAGGATAACGTTGTATTACATTATTCTCAGTAGCAGATGATAAGTCACCTGAAGTTGTAATTACATTAGTATCTCCTGTTTGTAAGAAGACGTCCCAAAATGTAGCATTAGGAGGTGCGTTATTTGTAGCAGTAGTATGCTTGTAACGATATAATGTGGTTGAACTTTTAACTATATCATTTAGATAGTATGAATTAGATGAGCTGAAATCTCCACGCCAATTCATACCAGATGCCATGCGAGCAAAGCTAGCATTAGCTTCTGGGTTAGTTGTATTAGATGCAGCAACTGCAGCTGTACATACCCAAGCTGTAGACGCGTCAAATACTACGTCGTCTATTTCATAAGCAGTGGAATCTGCATAGTTGCCTTTCCACTGGAATTTTAGTTTTCCTAGATCAATTTGTGCCATTAGTTTAAACAGTAAGAATTAAGTGTCCAGCGGAATTTAAGTGATATTTCGGTTGTCCTACAGCTGGTGTAGATCCGTCTGGTCTGGTATAAGAACCGAGTCTTGTTAAAGAACCTGAAGTATGTAAATAACTATTATCTACAAACTTCCATTGTGTTCCACCTCTATGTTCATAATCAGAGGTTTTGTAAGTAACAGAATCAGATACTTGTGAATAAGTACATCTGAGATCTCCATCAGCTTCACGATTAAATGCAATGAATTGTGTTTCAGGTGTAGCTGTGATACCTGTAAGATTAGAACCATCTAAAGCAGGAAGTGCTCCAGATAGATTACTAGAAGCTACAGTTCCACTAAAGCTAGTAGCAGTTAATGCACCTGTTACAGTGACTCCATTAGCTGTAGTTTCAAGTTTCTTTGCATTATCATGATATAACGCTACTTCAGCATCAGAATCAAATGTTGCAACAGTTTCATTACCAGCAGCATTACGTATAAATACTTTATCAGTATCTATATATAAATCGCCTGAATTATTACCTGATTTGTTTTTGAACTTAGTATCATTACCATCACTGACTAATTCAAAGTCTCCATCAGTACCTAGTTTAACAGCTACGTTATCATTAAATGTAGCACTATTTGCGCCACCTACTGCAGCAGGATGATCTACCCACTTAAGACCACCTGTTACAGTAGCATCAGCAGTTAGAACATAATCATTAGTAGGAGGATTGGATACGCTTAATTTAGCTTCTGTTACAGTACCGTCACTAGGAGTACCTATATTAGTTACATCACCCATTTGGACGACGTGTACTACACTACCACTTGGAGGAGCTGTAGCAAACTTAATTGTATCACTATCTACTAAGCAGAAACCTTCATCTGAAGCAGCTATAGTTGTACCATCATTAGCTTTCTGTACAACACCGTTAAGTGTAATTAACAGTTGAGCTGCTTTATTTATAGAAGCTTGGTTTCCATTATCTCGTCTCTTTAAGTTATATATCTGTGAACTACCATTAAACGCTAATGGAGATGAACCATCAGAGTTATGTAAATTTAATAGTATATAGTTTGCACTTGCTCCACCTGCTTGATCAGCCCATTTAACACCTGCAGCTTGTGCAGAGTCAGCAACCAATACTTGATCATTTGTACCGACAGCTATTCTAGTAATTGTATCATTTGCCGTAGCTACAAATACATCACCTTTAGCGTCAGCTGTGCTCTTCATGAATGCACCAGCAGCTGCAACCGTAGTCGCATCTGTTACATCAGCACTTGCGTCAATTGCATCAAGTTTAGTTTTATCAGCCCCTGTTAATAGACCACTAGAACCTCCAGCAGTAACTTCAGGAAGCGTTACATTAGTTCCTGTAGAAGATGCTAGTTCTCTGGTACCAGCTGTATAGCTTAGATCTGTAGATCCAGCTGCTACGTTAATAGTCTTTTCAGCACCTGTACCACTAGCTGTTACTCCAGCTCCAGTGAAGTTAAGAGTAGTAGCTGCAGTAGATAAAGCACTACCTTCATCTTTTACTGTTATTTCTCCACCTGAGATAGTAACAGTCTTCTCAGCACCTGATCCAGTAACTGTTACAGCACTACCAACAAAGTCTAACCCTGTAGCAGCTGTAGTTAAAGTAGTACCTTCATCTTTAATGGTGATAGAAGCAGCTCCACCAGAACTACCACTAACAGCAGATGTGATACGTCCTTGAGCATCAACAGTTATATTGGTATTTGTATATGAACCAGCTGTAACTGCTGTATCTGCAAGCTTACCCGCAGTAACAGCATCATCATCAATAGTCCAAGTTTCAGATCCTGTACCAGCATTGGCAACAGTAATATCTCCTTTGTCACCATTGGTAACACCAGAACCTGCTTGCCATTTAACACCTGCTGTTTCTCCTGATGCTGCTGTAAGGACTTGTCCATTACTACCAACACCAACATTAATTAAAGTATTATCTGCAGTTCCTACAAACAAATCCCCTTTAGCATTGATGTCACTATTCATGACAGCACCTGCTGCATTGACACTAGTTGCATCAACAGTTGGGATTGTGGGTTTGTTTAATATCTGTGCATCACCTGAGCTAGCGTTCCAATC
>MDTA01046579.1_pt1 | contig 11150 bp, 19 predicted proteins | sample 811151 | NCBI WGS metagenome assembly MDTA01 (sample SAMN05326648, study PRJNA326480) | marine metagenome | isolation source: seawater | place: Indian Ocean: South | collected 2010 | reverse complement strand
TTTGAAATGGAGCAAAAATTGGTACAACTTGAAAATGAAGATAAGAAGCAGGATGCCCAAAGAAACATGGCTTGGTTTGCTCTTGGTGGAATGTTACTTTATCCGGCATTCGTCGTCATAGCCACACTTATTGGCTTAGACCAAGCGGCAAAGATACTAGGAGACATGGCCGCGGTTTATTTCGTATCAGTTGCAGCGATTGTTGCAGCATTCTATGGCAAGGAAGCATTAGCTAAGAAAAAATAAAATAAAGGTTTTGTTATGAAAAGATTGATATACCAAGTGTATACTGGAAAGAGGTCAAACTTATATGACCACTGTACTGAGTCAGTTAAAAATTATGCAAGAAAATATGATATAGGTTATGTAAAACAGACCTCTCCAATAATGATGATAAAGCCAGATGTCTTTGCAACTAATCGCAGTAAAGAATCATATGAAAAGTATGGAGGATTCTTACCGATTTATGAAAAAGAGAATGCTTTCGATTACTTTGGGGACTATGACCAAATTTGCATTATTGATGCTGATATCTGGGTGCGTCCTGACTCACCAAACATCTTCGATGAACTGGCGCTTTTCGATGGAAACGCTGAATTTGCCGGAGTTGTGGAAAGACTGGCGCCAATCCTCCCGTGGTACAAAGAAAAATTAAAAGGGTATACTCGAATGCAGTATTCCAGTCTCAATGATGTCAATTGGGAATGGAATGAAAGCGGTGCTCTATTCTACAACATGGGTCTCATGCTCATGGATAAAAAAATCACTAAATATTTAAAAGGACAGACTGGAAAGCAGTTTATTCAACGTCCGGAGTTTAAAGACTTTGTTGATGGTCAAGGCGCATGGAAATGGAGTACTGACCAGACATTACTAAACTACTGGGTTAAGAAAGAAAATATGAATCAATTGTATCTTAATTGGAAATGGAATGCGTTATTTACTGCAGTTCCAGATGATAAGATTAAACAGGCTCATTTCGTACACTTCTTTCTTAAAGATAAATTGCCAAATGCTGGTGAGAACGTAGATCAGCTGATGGAGATTGTAAAATGATAAAGTATTGGATTGGATTAATATGGTGCCTAGCTTTTTGGGGTGGATTCATTACAGGTAAAAGTGCATTTGCAGGTGAGTGGAATGAAAAGCCAGTTATATGCGAACAAAAAGATGTATTTGAAAGACTTATGGTTGAACAAGGAAAAATCATATTAGGTGCTGGTGATATGTTTGCCACAGTTCGAAACAAAGATGGATTAAGCGATATTCCAGCAGTACTTCCAATGCGGCTTTATGTAAACTTATCTAATAAACATTTTACATTAGTGGAATGGCATAGAGATTATAATACTTATTGTATTTTAGCTTACGGAGAAGAATGGCATATCATAGGAGAGGCTAGTTGATTAAAATAGATATTAGTGTAGGTGATTATTTAGATAGATTGTCTATCTTAAAAATAAAAAAAGAAAAAGGCTTAAGTGTTGATAAAGAGATAATGAGTTATTCTAACCCTGTACTAAATAAAGAAATTGGATATGATTATTATTTGAATATAATTAAAACTATCAATTTACAATTATGGGACTTAGAAGACAAAAAAAGAAAAGGTGTTAAGAGATACAGTAAAGAAGAATCTGACATAGCCTTTTTAATTACACAACTAAATGACTTAAGACATGAAACTAAGAAAAGAATTGATGTTTATTTTAAAAGTGAAATTACAGAAAAGAAAAGCCATTGAAACATATAGCATTACGTTCTAAGAGTGTAAGATCGGGAGACCGACCTTATACGACACCGGGTCTAGGTGACAGGATTGCGAGTTTACTACACGCATATCAGTACGGAAAAGCACACAACACACCAGTTACAGTACACATAACAGATGACAAATGGAGTATAGCAGGTGGTGTTCCATCAAATATAAAGAAAGATTCTTGGAGAGAGATTACTGCCCTCTTTCCTAAAGACTCCGTAAAAATACAACCTTGGCCAGTTGAAAATTTACCAGAAGACGAGTGGCTTAAATATTTAAAGAGAATGCATTTTGACGCAGAGATATATTATTATAAAGACACTATACACATGCATCCTAACGAGACAGTTGTACCGTTAGAGATGTCGCAGTATTTAAAAACGCCGGTAATGTTAGAACCTACTGAATTTCCCGAATTAAATTTACCTGAAAAATTTATTACGGTTCAGTGGGACTCAACTGATCCGCGCAGGTCTCTGTCTCCTATAGTTCGAGAAGGCGTTCATTCGAAGTATAAGGGACAAGTCGTACATGTTGGTGGTGAGGGAACAGGGTTATTAAAGACCTCACTTGCTGCCATAGGATATGCAATGTCTAAAGCAGATTATCATGTTGGTGGTGACTCTGGTATGTTTCATCTAGCTCAACTATATAAGCGCTTTGAAGACATACACATATATAATACTGTTGGTGGTTATCTATCACACCACCAAGTTAGAGCAGTTAATAACGGTAGCAAGAAATTTACGGTATAAGATTATGATGGCAACTCACACAAATAAAGACTCAAAGCATATTATGCATATAATAAAACCAGATACGGTTGGTGCAGAAATTGGAGTATGGATGGGGAACACCTCAACTCTATTTCTAAAAAAAGGATTAAAGAAATTCTACATGGTGGATGCTTACTCAGTAGAGCCATATAAGGAAAATACAGAGAGGTCATATCAAGAGTACCTTGCAAAATATCAACCAATTACAGGTGAGATTGCAGAGGCAGGATTTCAAAAGTTTTATGACAGAGTATATGAGGAAATTAAAGAAAGATTTAAAGACTTACCAGAAGTAAAAATATGTAGAATGACTTCTGATAAGTTCTTTGAAGAATACCTTCCAACAAAAGACACAAAACTTGATTGGATTTATGTTGATGGAGACCACTCATATGAAGGTTGTCTTAGAGACTTAGAAAACGCAATAAAAGTAGTAAAGCCGGGAGGATTTATATTAGGTGATGACTATGGTTGGCCAGAAGCAAAATGGTTTAAGCCGGGTGTAACAAAAGCAGTTGATGAGTTTATAAATAAACATAACTTAACAAAAATGTTTAGACATGGCATGACACAATACGAGATAAGAATATGAACAGATACACAGTAACTTATGAAGTAGACGGACCTGATATACCAAAGATCGCACATGAGATTGCGATCGGTCAAAGTATAGGTAACCCTAATATTCGTTCAGAAATAGAAAACGCACCAAACATTAAAGAGTTTGAAGCAAAGATCGCTAGTGTTGAAGGAAATATCGTAAAGATAGACTTTCCACGTGATGCATTTATTTGGCCAAATGTGAATCAGCTAATGTGTATTATTATGGGCGGTCACACTGATATTATGGGTGTGAATAGGTGTAGAGTCATCGATATAGATATCGAAGTGAAATCACTTGGGCCCGTTTTAGGCATGGTTGGTTGGAAAGATAGGTTAGATGCCCATAAGAGGCCATTATTTGGTGCCATAGTGAAACCAAAATCTGGACTAACTGAAGAACAGCTACTAGTAATTGTACGACAGATGATGGAAGGCGGAGCCGATTTTATCAAAGAAGATGAAATTATGGCCAACCAGTTATACTTACCAGTTGCTAAGAGAGTGGAAGCAATTGAGAAACTGAAAAAAGAACTCGATTGGAAAGGATTTTATGCGTACTGTGTTAACGCTGACCCCGAAGAATTAAACTCAAACCTAAAGGCAATCTATTATCATACATGTAGTGATGATATAATAGGTGGATGCCATATCAACTTTTGGTCAGGTCTTGGAGCATATACTACTGCAAGAGGCTGGGATATAGCAACTCATTATCAACGTTCAGGAATAAGAATATTAACTGACCCTGACAATAGGTACTCAATATCATGGCCTGTACTTGTTAAGTTAGGCTGTCTGGCAGGTGTTGATAGTATGCATGTTGGAATGTTAGGTGGTTACTATCCAGAAGGTGAAAGTGAATCAGAAACTCTAGAAGCAATAAAGATATGTCAAGAATATAATGTAATTCCGTCATTAAGTTGCGGAATGAATCCGGTACTCGCAAGAGAAATTAAAGAGAGAATTGGAAATAACTGGATGGCATCCGTTGGTGGATGGCTACACACAGGTGATACCTTATATGATAAAGTTAAAGAGATGAGAGAAAGTCTAGATTAATGAGATTAGTTATGCCTTTGGCCGGAAATGGTCAAAGATTTTTTGATGCAGGTTATGAAGTACCAAAGCCATTAATTGATATTAATGGAACTCCAATGTTCAAGAGAGTTATTGATAACTTAGGATTTGACTTTGATGATGACATAACATTTATAGTACAAGAACAACATGTTATACATTACCAAATTGATGCTAAGTTACGCAATTACTATCCTGATGCTAAACTAATAATAACTCCCGGACTTACTGACGGCGCGGCAACTACCGTAAGACTATCAACAAATGTCTTTATGTCAGACCCATTTATGGTTGCAAATTGTGACCAGCTAATGGTATGGGATAAGTCAAAATTAACTGATTTGATAAAAGAAGATAAGTGGAAAGGTGGAATCATACCATGTTTTAAACCTAAACACAATCAGCCAATACACAGCTATGTTAAAGTCAATGAGGATAATGAAGTTATTGACTTAAAAGAAAAGAAGTTAATATCTGATATAGCAACAGTTGGAGTATATTACTTTGATGATGAGTCAAAATGGTGTATGGCATATGAAGATATGAAAAAAGCTAATGATAAGACTAATAATGAATATTACTTAGCACCTACTTATAACTACTTAAAAGAAAAATCAACTATTCTTATGATTGATGAAATGATAGGTATGGGCACTCCTACAGAACTTGATTTACTTAAAAATAGTGACTGGTGGGACAAACTAGATGAGATATCATGAAACCTGCGATCTGTATATCTGGCGTCGCCAGAGGAAATATTAAAAGAAATCTAAGACATCTAAGAAAAGCTTTTCCGGAAGTACCAATGTTTTTTGCTAGCTGGGAAGAGACTAAAAATAATGAGTCTGAAGAGTTCAACTGTACTTATTATCCTGAACCTCAGATGCATTATAATCCTTGGTGTGAGTGCGTAGTCGATAATCCACATCCTAAGTATCACGCATATAAACAAGATTTTATTAATAAGACCGGGTTAGCTAATCAAGCAAAATTAATGAATGCCACAAAGCAACTTATAGGTCATGCTTATCAGCTTGCTGACTTACCTGAAGAATATGATATGATAATACGTACCAGATGGGACACTATCGTATCTGAAAAATTAGACTTTACCAAGTACTTAAATCAATCTTATGACGAAAAGCAGGCTATTGGATTTGCAATTCGTGGAGGTAGACATATTTGGTTAGATAAGTTTAAAGACATAGAACATATCTATATTAAAGAAGATACTGACCAAAAATGGAGTCGTGATTGGAGTTACTGGTTAAATGATAACATGATATTTCATAGACGTGACATGTATGACTGCGACCTAATTCATAAACTACATGAAGAAAAGAAACTCTGGCCTGCTGAGTACGGGTGGTACCAAGTATTAAGTATTATGGATAATCATCACTGTGTATATGGTGGTGCTGCTCTTGAGAAATTTTCACATGCTTGAAGTCCTATTTAAAAGATACAAATCAAATAGAGAAAAATATGCTAACTTTTATGAAAAGGAACTGTTTGAATATAGACATAAACCTCTAAATCTACTACAAGTTTGTGTAGAAAACAGCGTACCAGTTTGGCATAAGTACTTACAACGAGCTAACATATATGTTATCGACAACTTTGATAAACAAGAGCCAAACAAATTTTCATTCTTAAATGAAGACAGGACTTTCTGGTCAAGATGTGATATTGATAATGAAGATAAGATTAAGGCTACTATGAAAGAGATATGGAAAAACCCACGCTTTGACATAATAATAGATAGTAGTAACAACTTTGGAAACACTAGATATAATTACCTAAAGAGATATAGCATTGGAAAATATTATATTGAAGAAGGTGATGAGGTTAAGATAAAATGACAGAACTAATTTGGCATATCGTATTAACAGTTTGTACAGGGTCTAATTGTCTTGTTCAAGATGTTCAATGGTTTGATTCTAAAATAGAATGTGAGACTATGCTAGTAAGGTATGTAGAAATACCTCCAGATGGTAACTGGGACGAGGTTGAATATCAATGTAAACCTGTAGGAAGTAAGGGAACTTAGTGAAAGCTTTTGCCATAATAGTACCTGATAATGAGATGTCAGTATCAGGATTTGAACAACTTAAAGACAGCTATGATAAGTATGGTCATGAAGAAGGTGTTGAGGAATTTCATGCAGTTCCTCTTGATAAGGTATTTAGTTATTCAAGTGGCAATGGACTTACATGGAACTATCCATGGGAAGGAAAGACAACCGACTTAAAAACTGGACTAATTAAGAGTGCTTATCCTACTGCAGACAAAAACAAAAGAATATCATGCTTTTTAAGTCACTGGTACTTATGGCAAAAATGTGTAAAACTAGATGAGATGATTTGTATACTTGAACATGATGCAATATTCATTAAGAAGATGCCTAGTGATAGAACATTTAAGAATAGCATGTTTGATATTATAGGAATTAACGATCCATCAATGGCAACACGTAAGTCAAAATTATACCATGATAAGATATTAGAAAATGCTAACTTCTTTCAACCTGTTCCTACTATTGATGAGTTTAACGTACCACAGGGACTAGCTGGTAACTCCGCATATGTTATAAAACCTAGTGGTGCACAAAAACTACTGGACTTGGCAATAGAACATGGTATGTGGCCAAATGATGCTTTAATGTGCAAACAGTTAATTAATACTCTTGGAGTTACACGTAATTTTTATACAAGAGTTCAAGGATTGAGGTCAACGACAACGCTATGAAGATGTACGTAATAACAATAATGGAAAATGAGAGGTCTGTACAGGTTGCAAATCGATGTATAAAAAGCGGACTCGTATTTGGTCACAAGATAACTAAACATAAAGCTTATAGTCCAACAAACTGTGATGTACTGAAAGAGCTTGAAAAATATAAGTTAAATCCAATTGGATTTCAAGAGAAATATAGTCGTCATCAAAGCTGCATAGCTGGATTTTTAAGTCACTACAGTTTGTGGAGAAAATGTGTTAAGATTAAAGAACCTATAGTAATCTTTGAACATGATGCCGTAGTAGTTGGAGACATACCACAAATGCTAATGTTTGATATATTAAATTTAGGTAAGCCGTCATACGGTAAATTTAACACTCCACTATTTTTAGGATACGGCTCATTAGTTTCGAAACCATATTTCCCAGGCGCACATGCATATAGAATAACTCCAAAAGGAGCACAAGAACTAATCGATGAGGCTACTTTTTCGGCCGGACCTACAGATGTCTATATACATTCGAATAAGTTCACATTAGGTGAGTACTACCCATGGCCTGCTGAGGCAAGGGACTCTTTTACAACAATACAAAAAACTGAAGGCTGCTTAGCAAAACATAATTATGGCGAATCCTACGAAATTATATGATGAGGCTTTTGTAACAGGATGTGATAGCGCACATGAGTGGATGCTATCTTGGTTCCTTAAAAACTTCAAAAAACACTGCACTAAACCTTTAATATTTGCCGACTTCGGATTAAGTGATGTCGGCCGTGCAATAGTACGAGAAAACGTACACGCTATCATGGACTTAACTGAAGTTGAAGAACGTGGTTGGTTTAAGAAACCACTGTCAATGCTTAAATGCCCATCAAAAAAGACAGTGTGGATAGACACCGATTGTGAAGTAAAAGATAATATAGATGGCATATTTGATTTATTAGAACCAAATAAGTTAGCTATGGTTGAAGATAAACCTTGGTCTTGGAGACGTGGTCATCTTTGGCACAACTCAGGAGTTGTAGGATTTATAGATAAACCTATAATATTAAGACAGTGGGTAGGTGCCACAAAGCAATGGCAAAATAAAGAAGAGTTTAAATATATTGGAGACCAAGAAGTACTTGATAAGTTATTAAGCCCTATTACTAAAATTAGTTATATTAGAGATTTGCCTAATGAGTGGAATGTCTTACGATTACAGTTAAAAGACGGCTATTCAGGTAAGACGAGAATAATGCACTGGACAGGAGAGAAAGGCAAAGACCAGATTAGGAGTATGTTATGAACAAAGTAGTACATATTGTTGGTAACGGAGACCAAGCAAGTCTATTTCACAAAGAACAGCGAAACGGAATGAAACTTACTTGCAATATTCCGCCATGGCCGGTTGCAGGTGCATACGGTACAATCATGGTAGACTTTAAGATGATGCGTGCTCTACATGAAGGTTCACTAACTATCCCCGGTGATTGGATATTAGGAATGAGGCCAAAGATTTGGATGGACCAAAAACCATCATTTTATGTTAAACACTCTCACCAAGTAAAAGAGTTCTATACAGTACTACCAAAATATGTACATAACTACACAGACTTTAACTGTGGTCACATGGCCGCACATTACGCAGCAAATAAAGTCAAGGCCGATGAGATACACTTATACGGATTTGACTCAATATTTGATTTTAATCTAAGAAGTTGTTCTGACTTCTACCTCAATTCTGATAGAGGTAACATGAACACCAACAGGCTTGCTAATAACTGGCGTCCTGTATGGGAGAACATGTTTAAAGAATTTCCCAATACTAAATTTGTATTACATCATATTCATGATGCCATTAAAGTTAATGTTACGAAAAATGTACACATCGTTACATATGACTCTAAAGCTGATATCAGAAATAAAACATGATAACTTCAACTACGTTTAAAATTACTAAGAGCATAACATACAGTACCGTAAAAGAGGCTGCTTTTAAAGCATCAAGGCTTGAACACTTGAAGAAACACGGATTAGGAGATAAAATACTGATTCCACATTTTGAGTATGAACTCGATGGAAATCGTGTAACATACGTAAGTGACTATATAAAAGGTGTCCATTTAAATATTGATGATATGCCTCTACTTCGAAGAGAGCTGGTTGATAGAGAAAGCGACTGGACTTGTATTGATTGTGCTCACACTAATTTTATTAGAAAATATAAAGAACCTCCAAACTTCGAATGTAAATATGAGAAAGGAATATATCTTGTCGACTTATCTTCTTATGGGAAATATTCAAAGGAAGATAGGTATCGAGAGTGGAATAAAAAGATGAACAACAGAAATTGGAAAGTACATTTAATTTAAAAAAAAAATGCATTTTTTTAAAAAAAACTGTTTACAAGGCTTTATTTTTATGGTATAATGGTACTATAAAATTAAAAAAGAAGGAGAATATTATGGGTAAGTTGAAAAGTTATATGATGGATGTCCAAGAAACAGTATGTAATCACGTCGACTTGGAAGAAGTAATAACTGAGTCCGACACATGTCAAGAAGCTCAAAACAAAGTTGTTAGTCTTTTTAAAAAAGAATTTACATCATTTGAGATGGACATAGCCAAAGATTATGTGACTGAATGTTGGAACGAATATTGGAGCCAATATGTATAATGTACTGTCAGGAATGACACTAACATTCATAGCATTTGGAGCACTTACGTTATGTAGTCCTCCAGCACCTGCTAAAGAAGCACTAGCTCATGGAGTACATGACGTCAATAGAGAAATCTCGTGCTTGGCCGATAATATCTACTGGGAAGCTCGTAATCAGCCTATCAAAGGTATGATGGCGGTTGCAATGGTAACACGCAACAGAGTTCTTGATACACGATTTCCACATACGTACTGTGAGGTCGTACATGAAGGTCCAACAAGACCGTCATGGAAAGACCCTACAAAATATTATCCTGTAAGACATAGATGTCAGTTTAGTTGGTACTGTGACGGTAAAGCTGAAAATGTACCAGATGCTGACGCCGACTTATATAAGTTCATACACGGAATGGCGTTTAAGATATATCATCGTAATATGAGAGATATAACTTATGGTGCCACTCACTATCATGCTGACTATGTTAAGCCAGCTTGGAGAAAATCAAAGACGAGAACATTAACAATCGCAAATCATATCTTTTATAGATGGGAGAAAAATACAAAACGATGACAAAGAAATTTGAAGCCGTCTTGGTGACAGGAGGATTTGACCCAATACATAGTGGTCACATTCAGTATATTAAAGAAGCTAGTAAGCTAGGAGATAAACTCATTGTCGGTCTAAATTCTGATGAGTGGCTTACACGCAAAAAAGGTAGAGCCTTTATGCCGTTTGAAGAAAGAAAGGCCATCTTAGAAAATATCAAAGGAGTTAGTTCTGTAATAGGATTTGATGATAGTGATGATACGGCCAATGCTGCAATTGAGACCGTAATTGACTACGGAAATGACGTAATCTTTGCTAACGGTGGAGATAGAAAAGAAGATAATATTCCAGAATATAAGAAATTTGAAGAGCATCCATTTGTTAAGTTTGTATGGAACGTAGGTGGCGATAAGAAAAACTCTAGCAGTTGGATACTACAAGAATGGAAAGAGCCAAAAACTGAAAGAACTTGGGGATATTATAGAGTCATATATGAAGCCGGTAATGAAGTTAAAGTTAAAGAACTGACTGTTCAACCGGGTAAAAGACTTAGTATGCAAAAACATAAAGAAAGAGCCGAACATTGGTTCGTCTATGAAGGAAAAGCATCGGTATATACTTTAAATGTTTCAAGTGATATGGAACTCCAAGATGTCTATAAAGCTCATGATTCTCTACATATTAATAAAGGTGACTGGCACATGTTAGCAAATGAGACACAATCTCCTCTCAAAGTTATATAGATTCAATATGGTACTAAGTGTATAGAAGATGACATTGAAAGAGTTGCACTTTTAGGATATGACTGATGAGTATGTATAATAATGATGACTTATATCAAAAATTAAATGATATGGAAAATAAGATGCATCAACTAGAAGAGAAAATTGATGTTTTAAATAGTAAACTTGAAAAACACATTGACTTCATTGATGATACATATGAAGGATTGAAGAATCCAATTAAAATGGCAACGAGGTTTTTTAAAAAATGAGTAGTATTGTAGATG
>MDTA01214487.1_pt1 | contig 11152 bp, 10 predicted proteins | sample 811151 | NCBI WGS metagenome assembly MDTA01 (sample SAMN05326648, study PRJNA326480) | marine metagenome | isolation source: seawater | place: Indian Ocean: South | collected 2010 | reverse complement strand
TAATTTTTTTTTTGAAGTATTAGTTATAATAATCAATTCATTTTTTTGATCTTTAAAATGTTTAATAAATGAACTCACTAAAATATTAAAATTTTTTCTCTCAATACATTGACCTACGAAAATAAAGTTATCTTTCCTTTTGTGTAGCTCAATTTTGTTGTTAAAAATATTTTGATTTATATTATATAAATTTTCAAATATGAGATTATTTTTAACTCCATAATAATTTAATAATTTTCTTGATGATTTTCCAGGAACCCAAAAAAAGTCGAAATTTTTATTCAAAAAAAATTTAAAGTAAATTTTTCCAAATTTTTGTCTCAAATTATTTTTGAAATTATTATCAATCATCGAAATAACCTTCAGATCTGCATTAATTCTTTTTAAATACAGTATAAAATTTTGAATATATTTATATCTCCAACCACTTGAAAAAACTATTCTGGGCTTTCGATCTAAAATAATCTTATCAATTTTTTTTTTTTGACTAATGTTTTTAAGAGAAAATATATTTTTTTTTAAGATTTTTTTTATTTGTTTACTGATAATGTTATTAGTAATAACATAAATGTTGTGAGGAGATTTTTTAATTATATAATTTAATTGATAGGCTGCATATGCTGGAATTTCATGCCAAAGGAAAATAATATTTTCTCTCATTTTTCAAAATAAAAAGTAAAGTTTTTTTTTTCTTTAAACCTTAGTTTTGAATATTTATGAATTAAATTTATTAGTTTTTTTTGTTTATTTTGTGACTTAGAATGGATTTCAATTATTGCTCTCTCACAATAATTAAGGTTTTTCAAAAAATTCTCATTTAAATTAAATTCTTCACCCTCTATATCTAAAATGATTTGAAAATTTTTAAATTTAAATTTTTTTTTTAAATCATCAAATTTAATTATCTTGATTTTGGAATTTTTTTTTTTTGATTTTATTATTTTACTATCCAGCACATTTCTTAAATCAAAATGTATTTTTTTTTTTGGTGAAAACATAAAAACATAATTTGCAAAATTGGTATTTTTATCTATTTTATTTTGTTTAAATAACTTTTTTGAGAAATTTATATTTTTTTTGTTAGGTTCCACTAAAATAGATAAAAAATTATTTTTTTTATATTTTTTCTTTAATATTCCTGATAATATTCCTAATCCTGATCCAATATCAATCGTTGTTATTGGTCTAAAATATTTTTTTAAAAAATATATTTCAGCCTTTTCATAAAACCTAAAAAAAATTGAGCCAAAAATATGCCTTCCAAGATTATCATTTTCTATTAAAAGATTGTTGTATTTAAGAAATTTGATCCTTTTTATTAAATAATTTGGTACAAATTTATTAATTAAAAAATTTCCTAAAAATAGATTTATTTTATTTATCATCTTTTATTAATTGCTTAATCTTCTTTAAAAATAAAAGATCCTCTTTTTGTTTTTCTTTATTATATTTAGAAATTTTATTTGATAGCTTACTAATACTTACTGGATCAAGATTAATTAAATTTTTCAACAATTTGTAATAATTATTGTCTTTGTCAGAGATTAAGATTTTTTTTAATTTCGGATCTAAATTTTTTAATGATGTAGAAATTATAGGTTTACAGTAAGGTGTATAATATAATAATTTTGAGGGGAAGTTATTTAGATTATTCATATCTTTGGTATTCCTCAAATTTACATAACAATCTGTTTTTTTGAGTATTTTTTGATAATCAAAATCGTTTAAAAATCCTAAAAACTTTATTCTTTTATCTGCCAAATATTTTTTTATTAACAAACTATTTGAATTTGAAGTAATCAAAAATTTAACATCATCATTCTTAATTTTTACAAAATCGTCTAAAAAATAATTTATTCCTGTCCAATTATCTAGGCTACCACTGTATAAGAAATTTCTAATCTTTTTAACTTTTGTTTTATTATCTAAAACCTTCTGAAAACCATTAAAAAATATTTTGTTTTTATATTTATAAGATTCAAAAGAAAATTTTGATAAAAAAATGTTTAAATCAGAATTTTTTAATTTTTTAAAAATTTTTTTTTGATCTCTAATATTATAATCAGCGCATATGCATATCCAAAATATATTTTTATTTTTTATATGATCTAAAACTGAAAATACAATTTTTGGAAAATTATATGTAAATATAACAATGCGATTACTTCTACATCTATTAATTTCTTTTAGGATTTTTATTTTTATAATTTTTTCTTTTACAAAAGGTAAATTTAGGTAGTCTATGTATTTTGTTTCTCTGATTTTTGAGAAATTATTTTCTTGAACATAAAGTTCACCAAATGGAAAAGGACGTTTTGGAAGAAAGCTTACTAACTTAATCTTATAATTTATTTTTTTAAAAAAATTATTTAACCAGGAGGAAGCTGCTGCACTTAAGTGATTATTTCTTTTGATATAATCATTTTTGTAAATATTACCTATAAAAAAAATCATAATCTAATATTATTTTTTTTCATCCAGCTATTAATTACATAGAAATTAAAAATTTCCTTTTGATTGTCTTCTTTACCAACACTTTTTTTAAGAAATTTCTTATAATCTTTACTTAATAATTTATCTTCATCTAAAAAAAAATTTATTTCCTCTTTTATAACATTATTTAACATCCACTTATAAAATGGTAATTCAAATCCTTTTTTATTTTTTGTATAATTTTTAGTAAAATATTTTTTATATAAAAATCTAATTGGCAATTTAGTTTTTGAATAATCAATACTTACATAATCAATAGTTCTTGCTGCCCACTCAACTATTTTATAATGTAAATAAACTGGCCTTAACTCGATTGAATTTGACATACTTGTAATATCAGAGTCTCTTAAAAGTACGTTTTTGAGATAATGATTAATTTCAAAATTAAAAATTCTTTTTTTGATCTCTAAATCTTTAACGTCATAATCCAGCACATTAGAATCAAAATTTTGATAATCAATTTTTTTCATAAATCCCTCGTTAAAAATTATTTTATTTTCAAAAGATGATAATTTCCTCAATTTTTTAAAATATTCTTCTATATCCATGTAACGAAAATAACTCCGTAAAGATAAATTTGTTTTTTTAAATTTGTGAACTCCATTCAAAAATAAATTGAACAAATTTTTATTTTTGTTTCTAGACTTAATAAAATCAATATGAATACCATATCCATAAAATAACTCATCTGCACCGAGACCACTTAAACAAATTTTTGTATGAGTTTTTAAATTTTTGGTAGCTAAGAAAGTATTAAAACCATCATAAGATGGTTGATCAATAATTGAGATATATTTATCTAAATTTTCAATTATTTCTTTGTCTGAATATGAATTTTGAAAAAGTTTACCATCCTTTAATTTTACTATTTCTCTGGAATCTTTACTTTCGTCATAATCTTTTAACTTAAAATAAGTATTAAAATTATTAATCTTTTTATTTAATTTTTTATTTCCAATTGCATATAAAACGGATGAGTCCAAACCACCGCTGAGTAAGTTTCCAATCTCAACATCAGAAACAAGTTGTTTTTCGACATATTCCACAATTTTTTCAGCACTTTCCTCTATATAGTCAGTATGAGATTTAAAAGTTAGTTGTGAATTTAATGAGTCTGAAATATTCCAGTACGACAAGATTTTATAACTAAAATCTAAATTTACCTCCAAAAAATGTCCTGGTTGTAAAAAATTTAAATCATTAAAAAATGTATATGGTTGAAAAATATTACCATAATTGTAGAGATTATTAATACTTTTAAAGTTAATAGAATCAAAATTTTTAAAACATTTAACAATTGGAAGAGTTTCAGAACAAAATATAAAATTTTTTTTATTTAAAACATAAACAAAGGGCTTAACGCCAATATGGTCTCTTGCACAAAAAAATATTTTTTTTTTATTATCCCAAATTACGAAAGAGAACATTCCTTCAAGAAATTTTAGAACTTCTCTTCCATAATAATTATAGGCTTCTAATAAAACTTCAGTATCACTATTAGTATAAAATTTTATACCTTTATTAATTAAAATTTCTTTAATTTCTTTATAATTATATATCTCTCCGTTAAAAGTTATTACATTTCCATTATTTTGAGAAATGAAGGGTTGATTAGATCTTACATCAAGATCTATTATGCTCAATCTATTGCTTGCTAAAGCAAAATTGAATTCTTTATTAACGTAAGTTGAAGTATTATCTGGACCGCGATGAGTTAATAAATTAGAAATATCATTAATTTTTTTATCAATCTCTTTTTCTGAAAATGAATAAATTCCCGATATTCCACACATTTAAAAATATTCTAATTATCTATTAATCAATTTTTTCTTTTTTAAAATTTACAATTAAAAACCATCCAAATTTTCGTAACAACTTTTCAATCATTGAATTTATGAAATTCAAATTTAAATTCTTCAATTTGTAACCACCTGGAAAAGGAATATGATCTGTTTCAGGTAAGGAAAAAATTTTTTCGATCTTTAATCCTTTATTTTTTAAAACTTTCTCCATTTCACTTGATGTAAAGTGATGAGCAAAATACCCATCGGTAAATTCCATGTTAATTTCTTGTAAGCTTTTTTTTAAAAGTTTTAGACACAATATGCCTTTAAATAAACCTCCATATAAATAATATCTAAGGGAGTTTTTGTTATAGACCATGAATGTACATGTTCCCTCTGGTTTTAAGACCCTTCTAATTTCATCTAAAATTTTTTCAGTATTCTTGGAATGATGAATTACACCCCAGCTCCATATAAAATCAAATTGATTTTCCTCAAAAGGCATCTTTTCGGCATCACATTGAATTATCTTTCCTTTTAAATTGAAAATTTCAAATCTTTTTTTTGTAAATTTAATAGCAGTTTCGGTTATATCAATACCAGTATAATTTACGTTTTTTGTATTCTTTAATATTAGTTGTGCATGGGATCCAAAACCACATCCAATTTCCAAAACTTTTTTATTCTCTAATTCTTTAAAATTAATTAAATTGTCAAAAGGTAAAACTTCTTTTTTAGTAAATACATCACTAATAGAAAAAAATTTTTTATCAATTTTTTCAAAAAAAGACTGACTCGTATCCTCTAAATTTGGGGTTTTATTTATCCATTCATCATTTTCAAACCAATTATACTGCATAGGGTTTTGCTCCCACCACTTTTTGTTATCAAGGTTTGATGGATTATCTTTTTTTTCTCTTAGAAACTTTGGCAAATTTTACCTTTGATTATCAATATTTTAAAAAAATTATTGTAGTTTTAAGTTATAATTATCTTATTCTACTAGATGAATATATAAATAATTATTAAAAAAACAATTTATTTAATATTTAATATGTTTACTGAAACGAATTTATTTTACATACTGTTATCAAATTTTATAATTCTATTTTTTTGCTTTAATTTTTTGATAAAAAAAAAAATCTGGACAATCTATTCATATCCGACAAAAATAGGTAGAAAGGTTAAACCATCAAAAGTTTACAGTGCTTTAGGTATTATCTGTGTTCTGGGAACTTTAATTAGTTTCATAATTTACATTCAATTAATGAATTATGAAATTAATAATTATTATTATTTTTTGATATTTTTAGTTTTTTCAACTTTTATAGGTCTTTTAGATGATATACTAAATTTAGACCCATATCTAAAACTTATAATAATATTTTTTATCTGTTTATTCATTTCTTTTTCATATTTTTCAGGAATAACAGAGGTTAAAGATAAATTTTATTTTTTAGTTACGATATTTATAATCTTAATTTATTACAATTCAGTAAATTTTATTGATGGATCTGATGGTTTTTTGATTTGTCATATTATTTTTTTTATACTTGGATCAATATTAATTGTTGATAATTTTAAAATCCAAATACTTATAGATTATGCATCTTTCCTAATAATTTTTCTATCTTCCATATTTGCTTTCTTATATTTTAATCTTTCTGGAAAAATGATAATTGGAAATACGGGAAGTTTTGCTGCTGCATTTATTTTATCTTATTTTTCAGTTTTACTAATGAGAAATAATTTATCTTTTCAATTTTTAATTCTTGCGATGTATCCTTTAATAGATGTTACTTTAAGTCTCTTAAATAAAATTATTTCAAGAAAAAATTTAATGGATAAGGATTTTTGTTATTTTTTCTTAAAACCAATAAAAAATCGAGGTGCATCTCATAAATTTGTTTTAATAAGATACATAACTTACAATATTTTTAATTTTTTTGCACTTTGTCTGAGTATTTATATTAATTTAATATTGGGTTTATTTTTTTCTATTATAATAAGTTTAGTTTTAATTTTACTTTATGAAAAAAAATAAATCTTTTTTAATCAAAAATATTTTTTTTTTTTGTAAAAATAATCATTTAAATGGTAAATTCTTTTCTTAGCTAAATTTATATCACTCAAAGCATCAACTAAATACCCACAATCAATACAAGCACATTTCAAATTTTTTAATTGATAAATGATATTTACTGAACCTACCCCTGCAGCTACCAAAATAAAATCAGGTTTAAAGGGCAATTTTTTAATATCAATCTTATCAAGCATTGGTTTATTTAAGCTAGTAAAATAAAAATCTACTTTTTTTGCTTTAAAACTAATTAAATTTTTTTTTAAATTTAAGTTTCTCTCATACATATCGGAAGTAAAAATTAATATTTTTCTATTTCTAAAAACCTTGAATATATTTTTACCAAGGAAAAAAATTGTAGGAAAATAGTACCCAAAATAATTTTTATAATTTAGCTTAATACTATTATCATTAAGAATTTGTTTTATATCCTCTTGATAGGTTGACACTAATGGATGAGGTGAAAAGTTTGGACAAATTAATCCTTTTTTAGAAATATATCTCAGATTATGTAAAAATTTTTTCCTCAGTTTTCTTAAATCAAAATAAGAATAGCTTTCGCAATAACCTTTTCTTCCTGAACTATAAAAAGTCGACATATAATAAATTGATCTTTTTATATGTTGAATAATAAAATAAATTTTATCTATTAGATTATATTGACTAAATCTTCTTCCAAGTAAAAAAATAAACTCACCGTCACTCATTCTAAATAAAGGAAAAAATTCCTTTTTTTTTAGCTGTAAATTCAATTTTTTTTCAAAGATTTTATACCACTTTTCATCATTAATTTTGTATGGAGGGTAATACTTTAACTTGCCGAATTTTTTTTCACTATTATTGAAATGTTTTGGTGAGAAAAATTGAGGATTTTCAAAATCAAAAGAATTCATCAATTAATTGGGCTCTTAAATTTATCTAATGGTTTTTTAATTAATTCTTTAGACGAATGAAAACCATTAGTCAAATTCATAAAAATAGCTTCTTTTTTTTTTGAATTAGATCTGAAACAAAACCAATTATTTGGTTTAATAATTAATTGATTTACTTTATTTAAGGAGAGTTTAATTTTTTTAATTTTTCCTTTTTTTGAATTTTTGCAGATTAGAAATTCTAAGTCACCCTTAATTAAAAAAATATTACATGTATATTTTTTATGAAGATTCCATCCCTTTGAGACATTTGGTTTAATTTTATTAATATAGATTTCATTTTTCGCAAATTTATTTTTTATCTTTAAAAGTTTGAGAATACTCCCGTTTGAATCCTGAATTATTTCAAATTTTTTTTTATAAAACACTATTTCTTTTTACTAATTAATTTTTGATATTTGTTAATTTGAGTCTCTGAAATTATCAGGGGATTTATGTTATTTAAGAAAACTTCTTTATACCAGTAAATGGTAGCTTCTATGGTTTCCTCTAAAGAGAAAATTGGTTTCCAGTTTAATTTTTGCATAGATTTATCTAAGTTTAATTGAAGAATTTGTTGTTCTTTTGGTTGATTTTTTTTTTTCTTTATTTGTAATTTACCGTAACCCCAGATTTTAATTATATATCTTACCAAACTTTTAACGCTTAAAATTGACGTTGTTAAAGGACCAAAGTTAAAATTATCTGAAAATTCTTTAGGATTTTTAAATAGCTTCTCTCCTAAGATAAGATAGCCATATAATGGCTCAAGAACATGCTGCCAAGGTCTATTTGCTTTAGGATTTCTTATAATAATGTTTTTTTTTCTCTGTAAATTCCTGACACAATCAGGAATAATTCTATCCTTTGACATATCACCTCCACCAATAACATTTCCCGCTCTAACACTTGCAACCCCAATGTTTTTATTATTTATAAAAAATGAGTTTCTATAAGAATTTATAGCAATTTCTGCAGCTGCTTTTGAAGCACTATAAGGATCATCTCCACCTAAATTATCATTTTCTCTATAGCCCCAAACCCAATTTTTATTTTCATAAACTTTATCTGTGGTAACACACACTAAAGATCTAACAAAATTAGATTTGAATGAGATGTCAAGAATATTTACTGTTCCCATAATATTTATCTCATAGGTTTGTGTAGGATACTTATAAGACTCTCTTACCAAAGGTTGTGCAGCAAAGTGAAATATAATTGATGGTTTGTGTTTTAATATGATCTTTTTTAATTTTTTGTACTCTCTTACGTCTAAATAATAAACTTTAATTTTTTTTTCTAAACCAAGTTGATAAAAAAGTTTTTGACTGTTTTTCTTTAATCCAGTTCCTATTACTTCGGCACCTAACATATTTAACCACAAACAAAGCCAAGACCCTTTAAATCCGGTTGCGCCAGTAATTAGAACTTTTTTTCCTTTATAAAAACTTAACATAATTTTTTTTAAAACCTGTACTTAAATAGTGTATATATCAATAAAAATAAGTGTTTTATTTTTATTTTTTTTCCCTCAGAATAATTTCTTGAATAGATTGATATCGGAACCTCGTATATTCTTAAACTACGATTTTTACAAAAAAAAACACTTAATTCGGCATCAATATCAAAACTACTTGATTTAAAAATATGATTTTTAATTATGTTAGCTCTAAAAACCTTATAACCGGTAAGAACATCACCGAAAGATCTATTAAACAAAATATTCATTAAGTAGGTTATTATTCTATTGGCTATTAGATGAATAAGACTGTACACATGAAACGGTTTTGATTTGGCAAATCTGTTTCCATATACTACGTCCGCTTTTTTATTCAAAATTGGCTGTAATAAGTCATAATAATTTTCTGGAGAGTATTCTAAATCTGCATCTTGTATAATAATTATTTCTCCGGTGACATGCTTAAAACAATTTAATAGATTCGATCCTTTCCCTAAATTTGTATCTTGAAATAAAACTTTTATGTTTTCATCATTAATTTTTTCTAATAAAGATTTGGTGCCATCATTTGAATTATTATCAGAGATAATAATTTCAAATTCAAATTTATCTGAACAATATTTTTTTACCTCCGATATGCATTCTTCTATATATTTTACTTCATTATAGACCGGTATTAATACAGAAATTTTAGTCATTAATAATATTTACAATTTTTATAAAAAAGTAAGTTACTATTTTTTTTTGGAATAAAAACAATTTTTTTTTCATCTTTAGAAAACCATGCCCCCCACCAATGATATGAGCTATTATCAATGAAATAATATTTAAAACTGGACATAATAGATAAATTTTTAATCGCGTTTTTTTTAGAATTAGGTTTAATAAAAATAGCTCTTTCTTTATCTAAAAATTTTATTAGTTTTTTTGGTTTGTTAAGTGAAAAGATAAAAAACTTTTCAAATTTATTGGATTTTATGAATTTTTTTAAACTACTCAAAAAATAATCTTTATCGTACTCATTTTGATAATTATAATTCGAGAAAAGTATACAAAGTGTTTTTTGTTTATTAAATTTTTGTTTCAATTTAAAATCTTGGATAAGAGACCTAATTTTCTTCTCATTTTTTTTTATATATTTAATATTCTGAAAATATCCATCAATATAAATTTTATTAAAATTTGAAGTTTCTATGCAATTAGAATCTCTTAAAAATCTAGACTCTGTAATGTAATCAATTTTAAAAAAATTTTTAAAAAAGGTAAAATTTTTAATTAAAAACCTTTTTATCTTACCAGATATTCCAAGAAAACAATCATTTGAATGAATAAAATAATTTTTTTTTAAGCTCCTTAAAGCAAAATATTGTCCAAATTTATTACCATAAAGAAACTTTTGATAACCCGAAATTTTATCTAACTTTACGATATGTCGATTTTTATTTTTTAGAAATAAAAAAAACGCGTAAATAAAAAGTTGATTACCTATACCACCAACTAATCTCAATATAATTTTTTTTTTTTCTTTCATAATTATATTTTAAAAAATATAATGATTAATAACATAATTTTATGGATCTAGTATTACCAATTATACCACCTTTAACAATATTCTTAACCTTCTTGTCTTTTTATTACTTCATTCTAGGTAGAGATAAGCAATACAATTTAATAATAAGTTTTATTTTAATTAATATTTTTTATATTTCATTTAACAAAATTTTTTTACACTTTAGAATTATCGAATATTACTATTTTTTCGTATACATTAATTTTTTTTTTTCTGTTTTTTTTTTAGTCTTCAAAAAAAAAATAATTATTAAAGATATTAATTTTTTTATAAAAAATTTTTATAAATATAAAAAATCGTATCTCACGTATTTACTTATATTCGTTTTGCTGTATGTTCTAATACAATCAATCGTTGTTCCACCCACAAATTTTGACAGTCTCGCTTACAATATAACAAGAAATTATTTTTTTATACAAGAGAACAATATTTACCCAAACAATAATTTTAATTATTATAATGGTTTAATCCATCCTCTAAACTCTGATTTATTATATTTAATATTTGCGTATTTTAGATCAGACTACTTTATGAATATATATAATTTATTATGTTATTTTATTCTTGGACTTACATTTTTAGAAATATTAAAAAGTTTAAATGTTAAAGAAAATAAATTATTTTATCTAATTCTATTTTTATCAATAAGTAATTTATTTCTATCATTATTTAATACAAAAAATGACTTATACTCTACTACCTATCTAGTTTTGGGTATTTACTTACTTTTTAAATTAATTGACGGTAATAAAAAAGTAATACCTTTTTTTTTACTGACTTTGTTTTATGCTTCAGGTATTAAATGGACTGTTATATTCTATTTATTACCTTTGACACTAATTACAATTTTTTATT
>MDTA01087975.1_pt1 | contig 11152 bp, 6 predicted proteins | sample 811151 | NCBI WGS metagenome assembly MDTA01 (sample SAMN05326648, study PRJNA326480) | marine metagenome | isolation source: seawater | place: Indian Ocean: South | collected 2010 | reverse complement strand
GTCCGCCAGTTCCTCGGCGATCAGGGTGCGGCTCATCAGGGCGATGCCCTGGCCGCCCAGGGCGGCGGCGATGGTGTGGGTTTCGTCGGAAAATACCAGACCCTTGCTGATATCCAGGTCGGGCACCCGGGCGAGCTTTTGCCAGGCCGGCCAGCTGAGCAGGGCGCCTTTGTGGTTGGGCGGTTCAGCGGATTATGCGGGTTCTGAAATTAAGTCTGTGAGGCCGCTCACTGTGGGGCTGCACTGCCCACAAGGCGTTAAACCAATCTGATGCTCGGCGTCTAGGCCAACAGTCTCTTGCTGAATCTCTTGGCGGCCTATTGGTAAATTTTTTGGACCTTTTGGGTCGCTCCCGATAGTGCTGCCGATCCAGCACCGTTGTCTACGCAGGAACCCTCCGATAGATTCCCTGCCCGCAATCTCCGAGCGGTATACATGTTTGTACTCTTTCTCTTACATGGGCTGGGGGATTTCCTACAGAAAAAATGTCAAATGTATTATGGCTTTTTTTTCATTGCAGTCTATTTTGTTGGTTGGCCTGAAGATTTTTTGCCAAAAGACGCAATAGATGCACCTGCACCTCTTGAATCGGGCGCTTAGAGGCAAAAGGTGCTTCCTTAAAGCGACCGGCGTGTCTTTTTAATATAAATCTCATTTATGAAAAGGTCTTAGGGCGGCGTGGCTGGAAATGAAAATGATTGATGGCATGGAAGAGATGTTTGGTTTTTGATGGATTGGCTGGAATTCCTCGACCGGGAGGATCGCTGAAATCACGGCGGCGCTTGAGGCGGGTTTGGTCGCTTACCTATTTTGAAGAATTATGCCTGCCATTGTGTTCGCGGGTAGAAAATGGCTTTGGCAGGACTCATTAAGTTAGGTCTTTGTGAATAACGGAGTGGGAGATGTTTGTGAGGTGTATAGGTTTCAATATAAAGCTGGTGGCGTTTTTTCTTATTTTGGTTCAAGCAGCTTGGGCTGATTGGGTTGGGCCGTATAAGGTGGCTTCGGTATCCTCCACGGTCTATGGCGAAGGAATAAGCGTAGCGGTTGATGGAGAAGCGAGTATAAGCGGCTGTCCAGGCCAAACTATCAATGAATTGATATGGTCCGCGCCCGGTACCGATGAAGAGAAAGATAAGGTGGCTGGAGATATGTTGATCTCTGGACTGATGTCTGCGCAAGCTCAGGGCGTGGACGTTTCCTTCGATGTGGTTGACCCTTGTGCGGAAGGGGTCGCGGAATTTACACGAGCCCGCCTCTCCTATTAAGGGTGGAAAGGTAATGATAAATAAATATATTATTTTTTTCTTGTTGTTGATCGGCATTTTTGGGGCGGCTAAAGCAGAGGCTACTCGGCATTGGCTGGGGCCAGTCGATATAAAGAGAATATATTTAGGAGGCTACAGGGTTGATCTTGTTATAGATCAATCTAAAACTCCCCTCCCGTGTAAGCTTTGGACTTTCCCCACATTAAATAATCTCATTTATTTCGGCTATTCGGAGGGGGTGCCTGGGTCAAGGCCGGATAGAATGCTGGCGGTTTTATTGGCAGGGCAGTCTCAAAGTGCGGATGTAATGATTGAGGTTTTTTGTGCGTGGTCGAACGGCCTGCCTACAGGTTACTTGGATAAGCAAATATATTCAGTTCGTTTGATTAATTAAAATAAGGGGTGGGTGTGAGGGTACTGACTTTTTTTATAATATTTTTGTTTTGTGGTGCTGCTTTTGCCAAATACGATAGAGTTACAGGCCAGTATTACGACATCTATTGGGGGGATATTGAAAGCCTTGAGCACGGTCTTGATGGCTATCAAGATATATTGCTAAAAGCTCGCCCAAACTACGTTCCCATTGGAGTCGGTGTTAATTTTCCTGTGCCGGTAGATACCGGGTTTGAAGATATCCTGCTCTGCGGTAGCTCGTCAGGCACCTTTTCTGTATGTACTCTTTCTCCTCAGGCGACTCTGCCCCCTGATACGGCGCAGGGTTTTGATCTGCTGGTCGGCGACTTCGATGCTGACGGCATGGTCGATATCTTCCTGCATTCTTTGAATGTTAATATTAATAGCAGTTATTTGAAAAATAGTGGGGATGGCCGCTTCTCCTTGGATGATCAGTTTATAAGTCTGGATGGGGTTCCTGTATCTGGAAACCCCAATGTCGCGGCAAGCGGGAAATATGGTAACGATGCGGATGAGTTGGTCATCGATGGCATTTATTACTCTGAAGTCAAAGGCGGACGTTTCGGTGAAGTTGGCGGCATACTACCAATATATTCGCTGGTGGGTGCGTCCGAATCCTCATTTTCTGTCGAAAAAGGCACGGCTAACTACAGCATTCCTATTATGGCTCCGAAGGGAGGTGCAGGAATCCGTCCATCAGTATCATTGAACTATTCCAGTAATGGGGGATACGGCCAGGCTGGTATGGGGTTTCAAATATCTGGGTTATCTTCCGTAACGCGATGCGGGAAGAACAATCTTCGGGACGGGTATGTTAGGGCGGCGGATGGGACCGCTCAAGATTTAGCCTGCTTGGATGGCGCTCGACTGGTGCTGGAAAGTGGAGATTACTGGGCGGAAGGTTCGGTGTACCGACCAGAAAGAGAGAGTGGTTCAAAAGTTATTTATGAGGGCGGCGGCTTTGTCGAATACAAGAAAAATGGTGACGTCTACTATTACGGCGAGACAAATAACTCGCGATCTTACGGAAGAATTAACGGCGCTCCGGTGGCAGTTTGGGGGCTGAACTTCGTTTCTGACCGGCTTGGTTACGGTTATCGAATAAAGTACCTGGAAGGTTATGAATCCTATCTTCCCGAAGAGGTTGTCTACACTGTTCAGAGAGGAAGTGGCGCTTCTGGGTATGCGGAAATTGAATTTGAATATGAACAAGATCCATATGGAAATACAGCATCTGTTTTAGGAAAAAAAATCGACCTGGATCTTCGGCTTTCTTCCATCAAGAGCTATTCTGATAACCAGGTGCTGAGAAAATATTATCTTTCATATGATGAAAATGATTCGACAGGTCGCTCTTTGCTGACGAGCTACGCTGAGTGCGATTCGTCAAACAAATGTCTTCAGCCAACGACGTTTGAATGGCAGTATGGGCCTGCTGCAAGTTTCAGTAATGCGAAGTATATAAAATTCCCCAATCAACGAGCTGATCCAGGCGTTTTCGAAGAAGGTTTGCATCGAGCCGGCTTTAACCGGTGGGCCGATGTGAATAGAGATGGAATAGACGATTACTGCAGAATCTCTCCTGTTGGCTACGGTGACGTGGAGATTGTGTGTTACCAGCACAACGGAACTTCATCGTTCTCCTTGTTAGCTGAAATACCTAACAATCTTAGTGGGACGCACCTACCGGAAGATCCGTATGCCTACCCCACTTGGAATTTAGATGCTGCCTGGCGTGATATAAATAACGATGGGTATGTCGACTTGTGCATATCTCGCTATTACGACGATCATCTAAAGGCTGGCACGGATACGTTGCAGTGCTGGATCAATGACGGTGAAGTGAATACGTCTTTTGATCAAATTGTTACGGCAGAGATTCCTCGTCCTGTAACCGCTCTAAGCACTGCGGGTCGATCATGGAACGACATTAATGGAGACGGGGAACTCGATTTTTGTTTTGAATACAAAGATTCTGGGAAGAACTATGTTTCTTGCTTTTTAAAAAAACAGGGTCTGTTTGAGTTCGAGGAGGGGTTTGTAAAGGAGGTGCCTGATTTTGGGGGGTATTGGTCGGACATTAATGGAGATGGGCTTCCTGATTTTTGTGTAGTCGAAGAAGATAAAATCACATGTGACGTTAACGATAAAGGCGACAATATGTCCGGCGGCAGGTGGGTAAAAAATGGATCGCACTTCGTCAACGATGAGCCTGATAAGTACGTTTTTTCCGGGGGCACCACTAAATATTTTTCTGCAATTTTTGTTGATTTCACAGGGAATGGATATTCTGATTTTTGCAGAATTTACGCTCATAAGCAGAATGGTTTTCATGGTTATAGGGCTTCATGCCTGGAGTCGCTAGGTGATGGCTGGGGCAATGATGTCCACTCTGCCTTTATACCTGTAGTCCAAGCGTACCAACCTGATTTTGCTTATGACGCGATGGCGGAAGCCACGCAATTCATGGATGTTAACTCCGATGGTTGGATCGATTGGTGCATAGAGGCCAGTTTGGAACTTCAATGTATGGTCTCAACCTCGCAGGGTTTTGGTTCGCAGATTACTTCTTTTACGTTGCCGGATTTTGGCGGCGACCCGGAAATTAGGAGTATTAGAGAAGTAAATAGAGGGTGGGCTGATATCAATGGTAACGGTGTTTCAAGTTATTGTGTTCTATATTGGAAGTCAGCCGGACTGGAGGGGAAAGTCAATGATAGGGGGATGGGGTGTTACGACTCAGGCTCCGCGGAAAAGCATGACTATCTTGTAGGAGTGCAAAACGGCTTTGGCCTAGAGTACGGCGTGGAATACGCCGATATTTCAGACCCTGGCGTCTATGAATACAGTAGGGGACTTGGGGAACAGGGACAGGTTTTTGCCACCTCTGGGATGAACGTCGTATCGAAGTTGACAACATCCAATGGTATCGGTGGCTATAGCGAGCAGGAATATTTCTATAAAAACTATGGATACCTGCCTGGCGAGATCGGTGGACTTGGGTTTGAATATATAAAGACTACATCGGAGAATGGCAATAAAGTCGGTGAGGCTTGGTATAGTCAAGACGCCTATGCCCATCAAGCTGGCAGGGTGATTCAGAGTAGAACGAGCCTGACGGGCGGTTCGGGGCAGCGGGTGACTATCCGTGAAGAGAATAACGAATGGGAGACGAAGTTCTACGCCGGCCTGGGTTATGAGGATGTTTCAGCGGACACAATTTGGGATGGCGCCGAGACAGCCAATTACCGATATGATGTTAAGCTGCTCAGTAGCGAGGTGATGGATTTCGACTTGGCTGGACAGATAATTCGTACAACCACTACCGACAACGAATACGACGCGACGCAGCTTATAGAACAATCTATTACCACCTCGGGACAGAATCAGACCTTCGAGAAAGTCATCCACAATGACTACTATCAGGATGACTATGCTAATTGGGTCATCGGCCGGTTAAGCCATTCGCAAACGACGTATTCGCACAGTTACGGTGGCGCGGTGGCCGCACCGATAACGCGGGAGTCCTCTTGGGAATATTATCAAAATGGTTCGCCATTCTACGGGATGTTGAAGAGTGAAACCGTAGAGCCTAACCGGCCAACCCTCTCCAAAAAAACAACTTATTCTTATAACACCTACGGGTTGAAAGCATCGGTTGTTCAGTCCGCGGAGAATGTCGCGTCTCGGACTACGGACTACTTGTATGACCAGCGCGGCCGCTTCATGGTCCAGGAGAGTAATTCACTGGGGCATCAAATTCTCTATGACTATGATGACGTAACAGGCAATTTGCTTTCGGTTACGGATCCTAATGGACTTGTTTCGAGTAATGAATACGATTCAGTAGGGCGTAAAACTCGAGAAATCGCGGCTGACGGCACGAGTTCATTGATAGAGTACAAGTCCTGTGAGTTTAGCTGTCCAAATCATGCCGTTTATTACACCGAGAGCTGGAAGGCTTCGACGTCTGGGGCCAAAATATCGCCGCTTTCCCGGCAATACATGGATGTACTGGGTCGTACCGTGGAGGCGCGAACCCAAGGCTTTAATGGCGAATGGATCGTTCAGAAGACGGAATATGATTCGCTAGGTTATGAAAAGCGCGTAAGCGAGCCGTTCTACGAAAGCGATGTCCCTCATTGGAATATTGTTACTTCTCGGGACGTTAAGGGAAGAGTGACGCAGAAGAGCAATGCGTCGGGTTTGATGATTGAAATGACTTATGCAGGTTTGAGTACACAAACCGTTCGCTCTTGGACAGATCCGTTGAACGGCGCCAGCGAATCCAGAACAAGCTCCGTATTGAACGATGTTTCAGGCAATAAACGTAGATCCGTTGATAATGGCGGAAGAGCCGTTATTTTCACTTACGATGCGCTCAATAACCTCACTCAAATCGACCTGCCCGGCGGCATGACGGTGACAAACGATTATGACGTGGTGGGACGGCGGATCGCTTCCAGTGATCCGAACATCGGCGATTGGAAATATGCTTATGACGCGTTCGGTCAACTGACTTTGCAAGAGAATGGAGCTGGTCGCCGCGTTTGCCTCTCATACGATGTGTTAGGGCGGAAGGTAAGCCGCATCGATGACTATTTGTCGAATGCCACCTGGGCTACCGCAATGGCGTCGGCCCTAAACAACTGTCAAGGACAGATTGCATCAACCCGATGGCGCTACGACGACGCTTCCAAGGGGGTGGGGCGCTTATCTGGCGTGACAATGGGGGGCGGTTATGACTCTGAGCCTTTTTACGACACGGTGGGACGCCCGATACAAACGGAGACGACTTTTGAAGGAGAGACCTACGTAAAGTCGACGACCTATGAACCGGAAACGGGGCGAATTAGTACTATAACCCCAACTCATAGAGTTTCAGGGCCGAACATTGAAGTTCAATATAGCTATAACGCCAGGGGGTTTGTGACCGGCCTGAGTGAGGTGGGCAGCCAGGCTTCCTTCTGGGGGGTCGTATCCCGGAACGCCAGAGGCGACGTCACCGAGCGCAATTTGTCGGGTGCACTAATCAATCAGGTTATGAGCTATGACGCTGCGACAGGCGTGATGAACCAAATACGCACGAAGGCAGCGCTGGCATCCGGCTCTGGCTGGAATATACAAAATGAAAGCTACACCTATGCCGCAAATGGCAATATGAGGCAGCGCGCTCAGAGTATTCCTACGATCAACCAGGATTTGGAAGAAACATTCTCCTACGATGCATTGGATCGTCTGGTGGCGGCGGATGTGGCAAACCTTAATGATGCCAACCTTTCATTCAATCAGACCGCTCAATACGACATTGCCGGTAACATCACGTCACGCAATGACGTAGGTAGCTATCAGTATGGTGAGAGCTGTGTTCATAAGGGGGTGTCATATCAACCCGGAACGCAGGCGGTTACCTCGGTACAAGGAGAGCGTAATCAGCAATATTGCTATGATACAGCCGGGAACATGGTGAAGGGAGGCGGTCGTGACATCTCTTATACCGCATTCAATAAACCGACATTGATCACATCGGCAGACGCACAGATAGATTTTGTGTACGGACCTAATAAGGACATTATTAAGCGCACTACTGCTGCTAACGGCAGTACGATCACCAAATGGATGTTTGGCGATTACGAGCGTATTGAGAGTGATGCAAGCGGCGCCACTGGATTAAAAGAGCGGTGGACCCTGCCCGGTGGCGTTGTGGTTTCGGTAGAGGGAGGTGATCTCCAATCAAAAGAGGAGAACTATCTATTCTCGGACACGTTAGGCAGTGTCTCCGCCGTGACGGATGGCGTGGGTGCGGTCAGTGAGAGACATCGCTACGACCCTTGGGGGCGACCCCGTGAGACCCTGGATTGGAGCGCGATTTTGGATACTGCCTGGTTCGATATGGAGCGAGACCAGGGCGCGACCGGAAAAGGCTTCACCGGTCATGAAATGCTGGATCAGGTTGGCATTATCCATATGGGGGGCAGGATATATGATCCGACGATCGGTCGTTTCCTGAGTGCGGATCCCGTGGTTAAAGGGCTGGACAATACCGAAAGCTACAATCGATATAGTTATGTTCTAAATAGCCCGATGAGCTATACGGATCCTTCGGGTTACTCATGGCTGAGTGATGCCTGGGATGATATGACGGATTTCGTAGAGGATCATCTCAAGGAGATTGTCGCAGTTTTTAACCCTCAGCTCGCACTTATGGAGGCGTCGACTCGCTACGGTGGGCGCGAACTGGCGCGGTTTGCTGCGAAAAATAAATACGCCGGTGAAGTGATAGGGTTGGTCGGTACCGTTGGTTGTTCACTGAGCTCGGCCGGTGCCGCTACCGCCGGTTGCGTAGCGGCGTTCCAGGGGTGGACCTCCGGGGCCATGGCTTATGGCACAGGGGCTCCCGTGCAGCAAGCTTTGCTGGCTGCCGGTAAGTCCGCAGCCTTGGCTTATGCAAATGCAGAGGTTGCTGGCGGCATAGGTGATATGAATTTGAATGCTTTTGGAAGTGGTGTTGCTCATGGAGCGAGGGGGGCTTTTTTCGCCGGCATATCCGGCGGGGACGTCCGCTCTGGCTTCCTTGGCGGAGCCACCGAAGGTGTCATGGGTGACTCTATTCAGTCCTGGACCGGTGGTGACCCAACTCGTGGTACCATCGCGGCGGCTTTTATCAGCGGGTCTGTGTCTCAGGTAACCGGCGGGAAGTTTGCTGTCGGGGCCGCAACTGGCGCCATGGGATATTTATTTAATCAGATGTCCGGTCGTGAGTGCGCCGGGAAACCATGCAACAGGAGCGTCAGAGGCGAGAGATCTTCTGATAACTGGGCTGACAGCATAGCTCTTGCTGCCGATGCTTCGGGATGTTTGACTATTGTATGTGGCGGGATGGGATACTCTACATCTAATGCTGCCCAATACCTTTCAGTCTATGCGTCAGGCGGGGCCGGCTGGCATGTTGGCGGAGGTATGGACATTCCTCTATATGGGTGGGACTACGTGCCGGAGCCTTCGGTGTGGACTTTGGGTCGAATTGCCGGAAAGCAATATTCATATAAGCTCAACTTTGTGGGTGTTACAGTTAATAAATATACGACCCCGTTGGGTGAAAGCCGGTTTGTATGGACCCTGAACTTACGATTCGGCCTGGGCGCTCAGGCTAGGGGGTTCGGGTTTAACTTTTTTGAGGAATTCAGGAATGAGTAGTCTTGCTTTTTATTCGGGTTTTTTTTTCTTTGCTATATTTATTGCTTACATCGCTTTTTTTGTAGAGGCGACAAGGAGGGAGCTGGATGAAGAAATTGGGTTTATAAAACTTTGGTGGATGATCGGGGCCATGGAGTTAAGGGATAGTTTTGATGTTGGCGTGGAGGACAAGAGAAAAATAGTTTTGGCGAAGAATAAAATAAAAGTAAGAACATATTTTTTTGCATTTTTTATGGTTGCTTTCTCTCTTGCCTTTTTGGCATGATTTTTCTGCTTGGAGTCGCGGAGAATGGAGGTGGTTCGAGTTTTCTGGATTGAAAGGCTCTTTTTGCTTGTCTATTTTGATTGCCATTGGGACGATCCTGCTATGGCGGGAGGGTAATCTCTCCCGCGAAAAGTAGAGGTGCTCAAAAGTAGAGTTTTTTCGTACCCTAAAGTGAAGGAGATTCCGTATAAAGAAGTTATGCTATTCAGGTAACCAGTCGATCCTGAATAAAGCCCCGTTGTGGGCAGTTCTGTTGATGCCCCTCGCCGGCGAATTTGATTCAGGCCGGTAATAGAAGGGTTCGATTGTACAGTGACGGTATTCACCTAACGAACCGCTTCAATCTTGAATTCTTCAGGATAAGTTTTGCTGATTATGAACGCCTCTCTGATTGCCATTTTGGGTGCCTGAGAGGTGTCTGGCAACCTGGCGGCGATTCAGGTTTTATTTCTTATGACTTGTTTGGTTTTTGTGTTGAGTGCCTTTGAAGTTTTCCGTCAGCGCGTCTTGGTTATTTTTTTGGTGCCATCATTTAATGATGCGTGATTCGATGGTGGCTTATTGCTATGGCCTGAAATTTTCTGAGGTGCTTTTCCTAAGTTTTCCCTGAGTGGGTTTGTTTGTGGTTTTTAGAATTAGTAAGATGTGCGTATTGGTCTCGACTCTGAGAGTGATTTTCGGGGGTCATCAAAAAGGTTATTATCATGAGCGTTTCAAAGATATGGATTAGAAGTGTGCTTTGGGGGCTGTTTGGCATGCTGGCGATCGGCGTGCCTCCTGTTATGGCAGGGAGCTGCGGGGCAGGGAAGATCATTTCAGTGCTTGAGGGTGGTTGGGATACTAACGATTTTATGATAAAGATCGATTATTCGTTGGCGGACAGCTCGCACCCAGGCACGGAAAAAAGCGGATGGATTGTCTACAAAGTGTACAGTGATGGTTATTACCTGACAGTCCCCTCCTGACGGGCAGTTTCAGTTATGCCGTTTGTGCGGCGGTTTTTGCAACGACTTTCTTCTCCTTTGGCAGGCCCTTCACGAACACGGCATAGGGCGTTCTGCCCTTCATGTCGCGTCCCTGATGAGGACGTTTGTTGTTGTAGCGAACCAGGTAGACGTCCAGGTCGGTCTGCATTTCGTCGACGCTCTCATACCACTTCTCGCGGCCCTTGATCCGGAAGTGCTCATCCAGCAACGTGCGATGCATGCGTTCCACGAAGCCGTTTGATTGAGGCCGCCGGACGCGGGTGGTGCGGTGCTCGATTTCCTCAAGTTGGAGGAACAGTTCGTACGGATGGGTGTCGGGCCTCCCGCAGAACTCCCGCCCGTTATCCGACAGGACCGTTGTGATGTGAGCGCCGTGTTTCTCGAAGAACGGCAGGACATCATTGTTGAGCACATGAATGGCGGTGATGGGCAGTTTCGAGGTATAGAGACGGCCCCAGGCGTAGCGGCTGAAGCAGTCAATCACCGTCTGCAAGTAGACCTTTCCGACCCCTTTGAGCTGGCCGACGTAGAAGGTGTCCACGGCCACTAACTCCCCGGTGTGCTTGGTAATAATGTGTCGTTCCCTGAACTCCGGGCTGAAGCGTTCCAGGAGCCTGACCTGGCGTTCGGTGAGTTCCACTCGCTTCTCACGGGTGGCCTGTTCCAGGCGCATCAGTCTCTCGTGTTTGGTCTGGAGGTTGTGCCGGGCCCAGACGCCGCGTACACCCATGGAAGACACCGTAACGCCCTCCAGTGCCAGTGATTGAGCGACCCTCAGGCAGCCGTGTGTGGGCTCCTTGAGACAATACGCCAGAACGGCTTCCTCGATCTCCTCACTGACCCGGTTTGGGTGCGGGCCGCGGGCGCCAGGAAGGCGGTCAATCAGTCCCTCTGAGCCATAGGTTTGGAAGTTGCGCCGAATCTCATAGAACTGCTGCCGGGAGTAGCCCATTACCTTGCAGGCTCTGGAGACATTGCCCAGATCCTGGGCCAGTTCTAGCAGGCTGAGCTTGCGCCGTGCT
>MDTA01191718.1_pt1 | contig 11153 bp, 12 predicted proteins | sample 811151 | NCBI WGS metagenome assembly MDTA01 (sample SAMN05326648, study PRJNA326480) | marine metagenome | isolation source: seawater | place: Indian Ocean: South | collected 2010 | reverse complement strand
TTGATTTACTTTTAATATCAGTTGGAATATTTTTCGTTTTCATAAAAATTATAATAATCGTAATATGAAAAATATCTATAAAAATTCACGTCAAAATTTGAATAAAGCAAAAAAATTTTTAAAGAATCACAATTTAATTGCTGTTCCAACAGAGACTGTTTATGGATTGGCTGGAAATGCCTATTCTAATATATCAGTAAGAAAAATATACAAACTTAAAAAAAGACCAAAAAGAAATCCTTTGATTATCCATTATTATAATCTAAGAAGACTTAAAAAAGATGCGTTTATAAATAAAAATTTTTTAAAACTTTACAAAAAATTTTCTCCAGGTCCTTTAACTTATATTTTAAAGAAGAGAAAAAATTCAAAAATTTCATTAATAGCAAATTCAGGTTTAAAAACTATTGCAATAAGATTTCCCAAAAATGAAATTATTAGAAATTTACTAAAAAATTTAGAATTTCCTTTGGCAATTCCAAGTGCAAATATTTCATCAGCTTTAAGCCCAGTAAGTAGTAGTGATGTTTTGGATGAGTTCTCTAGTAAGATTAAATTTATTCTTGATGGAGGAACTAGTAAAATTGGATTAGAGTCAACCGTGATAAACTTATATGGAAAAACACAAATCCTAAGGCCTGGATCAATTAACATTAATCAAATTGGAAAAGTATTAAAAAAAAAATTATCCTTTTTAAAAAAAACAAACAAAATATCCTCACCTGGTCTATTAAAAAAACATTATTCTCCGGGCATACCAATTAAACTCAACTGTAAAAAAGCGGATAATAAAGCCGCATTCATAGTGTTTGGAAAAAAGTATAAAAATAATAATAAAAATATATTCAATTTGAGTAAAAGAGGTAACTTGGAGGAAGCTGCAAGAAACTTATACAAGACTTTGAGAAAAATTAAAAATTTGGGTTTCAAAAAAATAAATATTGTTAGAATTCCAAACAATAAAATTGGGATAGCTATTAACGATAGATTAAGAAAAGCGGCATATTAAAAATGTTTATACAAATTAAAAATCTTTCAAAAAAATACAAAGATACACTTGCGGTTAATAATATTAATTTTTCTATTGAAAAAAACAAGACATTAGGACTTCTTGGCCCAAACGGTTGTGGCAAAACTACTTCAATAGGAATGATGCTGGGTTTAATAAAACCAACTAGTGGTGAAATACTTATAGATAATAAAAATATTGATACTTTTAAAAGAGATGAAATATTAAGCAGAATTAATTTTGCTTCACCATATATTGAATTACCAAAAAAATTAACTGTTAGACAAAATCTCGAAGTATATGGAAGACTTTACGGTATAAAAAATTTAAAAGATAGAATTGACGAAATTTCAGAAGATTTAGATATCAAAAATTTTTTTAATAGAAAGACTGGAGAACTTTCATCGGGTCAAAAAAATAGAGTTTCTTTAGCAAAATCTTTAATAAATAAACCAGAAATTTTATTTTTGGACGAACCTACTGCCAGTCTAGATCCAGATATTGGTGATTTTGTTCGAACTTATATCCAAAAGTACAGATCAGAAAATCAAGTTACAGTTCTACTTGCTTCTCACAATATGAATGAAGTTGAAAGATTATGTGACAGTATAATAATGATGAAAAGTGGAGAAATTATTGACAGAGGCACTTGTGAGGAAATTATTAAAAAACACGGAAGAAATAATCTTGAAGAAACTTTTCTTAAATTAGCCAGAGGTAAAAATGAACCTAGGTAAAATTTATGCTTTGGCATTGAGACATTTGTATTTGATAAGTAATTCTCTTCCAAGAATTGTGGATCTGATTTATTGGCCTACTGTTCAAATTTTTCTTTGGGGATTTATTTCTAAATTTTTTACTTTAAATTCTGATTATTATAGCAATACCGTAGGAATTATCTTAACTGCAGCAATATTATATGATTTCTTATTTAGAGTTAGCATTAGTTTTAATATGATGTTTTTAGAAGAAATATGGAGTAGAAATTTTACAAATTTATTTATAGCGCCAATTAAATTGAGTGAAATAATTGCATCTCTTACTTTAACAGCTATATTGAGAGCGTTAATTGGTATGGTTCCAGCGGCAATTATAGCAATACCTCTTTTTGGTGTTTCTGTTTTTGAACTTGGTTTGCCACTATTATTTTTGTTATTATCTTTATATCTTTTTGGCGTAACTTTGGGTCTTCTAGTAACGTCAGGTTTATTAAGATTTGGTCCATCATTTGAAAATATTGCTTGGGCAAGTTTATTTTTTTTAGCACCCTTAGGATGTATTTATTATCCATTAGATATTTTGCCTATATCACTACAATTTGTAGCAAAAGGTCTTCCTCTAGTTCATATATTTGAAGAAATGAGAAATATTCTATTAAATGACGTGGTAAATTATTTCGACATATTTAAAGCAATATCTATATCTATACTTTATTTCGTTTTAGGTGTTATAATTTTCTATGTTTCTTTTTTTGGAGCCAAAACTAGAGGAACATTAATAAATATGGGTGAATAAGTATTATGCATATAAAAATTGAAGAAATAAAAAAAAATGAAGGTTCTCCAAAGGTTTTAAAAAATTTGTTTAGCAATGATGAGATCAATGAATTTTTAAAATTATATAAAAGTTTACCCACAACAGTTCATAACAAAAATCAAAACGTTATTAAAAAAAGATGGCTTCAAGGTTATAGTGAAAAATTGGAAAAATTATTTTGTGAGAGATTAAAAAATGAAATTGGTGAATTCAAAATGGATAATCTCCAAGATGAAAAAGGCAAAGATATATACGGGCTTATTCAAGAAAGTTACAACCCTATTGGACTTCATGTTGATGCTGGTTTTAATTCTGAAAATGTCATTTATAGACAGACGTTGATACCTTTAACACCTCATGGAAGTACTGTTATATTTAAAAATAGATACTACGGAGGTTCCACGATGTTTACATTAGATCCTAAAGAACTAGAAAAGAAAAACTTAAATTATGGCCAAAATAAAAGATCCTCAGAACATATCAAAATGTATGGAAAAAAACCTTTTAATAAGGAACATCATCAGAAATATTTAAAGCACGAAAAATTAGAAAATCTAGCCGGTTTAGAAATTGAGTATGTATATGAATGGGAGTTGGGTTCTATGTTAATTTTTGATAGAACCAATTTGCATTGCTCTTCTGATAAAATTGATGGAAAAAAAATAGGTTTAACTACTTTCACTAAAAAATAGTAATTTTTATGTTTTTAAGAAAAATTGGAGTAAGTATAACAAAGATAATATTGCCTTTTTTTTATAAAATACTTCAGGCATTAAAAACTAACACGAGGGCAATAAATTTTCTTAATGAAAAAAAAATTAGAGCAAATGATAACTACAATTTACAAACAAGTGTTGAAAAAATATTGGGGAAAAAAAAATTAATTGCTCTTGATGTTGGGTCCCAAGGAGGATTTAATTCTGACAAATTTTTTCCCTCTAAATACAATAAGTATTTTAAATCTGTATTGGTCGATCCTTTGAATAATACTTCAATTCAAGGTGAGGATGAGCAAATTATAAATAAAGGTCTTTGGAGTTCAAAATGTACTAAAGAACTTTTTATTTTAGGTAAACGTCCTGGAAGTTCCTCTATGTTTGAACCTAATAAAAAATCTTTACCAATTTATGGTTTCAAAGAAAAAGATTTTCATTTATTTGATATTACTAAAACACAAATGGTTGAGTGCGATACATTAAGCTCAAACCTAAATAAAATTAATATAGATACATTGGACTATCTAAAAATAGATACTCAAGGAGCAGAGTTAGAAATATTAAAAGGAATAGGAAGTTACAGACCATTAATGATAAAGTGTGAAGCTCAGATATTTCCAATGTACAAAAATATTTATAATTGGACAGAAATTTCAAACTTTCTATATAAATTAGACTATATTATTTCTGATTGGAGAGAAATAGGATCGCACGCAACAAGAACGCCAGTCGAAATGGATATGGTTTTTATTCCAAATTTTTTATCAGATAGTGGAAAAAAATTAATAATTGGAAAAGAAAGAGAATTTATAAGTTTAATGCTTATATCTGGCCAAATAAAATTATTAAAAAAAATATCAAATATTTTAAACTTAAGTTACTCTGAACATTACGCTAAAACAAAGGATAAATATTTTAATTAAATATTATATGGCTATCTTTGACTGTTTTCAGTATTTTAATGAAGAACATATTGTTGATTTGAGATTTAATATTATTAATGAATATGTAGATTTTTTTGTAGTTTCTGAGTCTACGGTCAACCATCAAGGGCAGCCTAGAAAATTACATTTTGATATAAATAAATACCAAAAATTTAAGAATAAAATTATTTACATTGCTGTTGATGATACTCCTGATGATATTAAAAAACCTCATTTTGGAGGAGAGTCTTTGGTAGAACAACATCAGAGAAATTCAATTCTGAAAGGACTAAAAAAATGTCAAGATAACGATTTGGTAATTTTGTCTGATGTAGATGAAATTCCAAATTTAAATAAACTAGGTAATTTCGATAAAAACAAATACGGGGTTTTTTCACAAAAAATGTTTATGTATAAATTAAACTTTCTAAATTTAAATGAGGATAACTGGCACGGATCTAGGATATGTCTAAAAAAAAATCTTAAATCTCCGCAATGGCTTAGAAATTTAAAATTTAAACAATATCCTTTTTGGAGGTTAGACAAGCCAAAGAATCTCCAAATAATTAAGGACGGGGGCTGGCACTTTGCTTATCTTCAAGATCCAAAAAATATATCTAAAAAAATTAAATCATTCGCACATGGGGAGTTTAATAAAGAAGAAATAATTGATGTGGAAAATATACAATCTAAAATCGAAAAAGGTGAAGATGTTTTGGGAAGAGGATATAAATTAAGAAAAATTGAAATGGATTCAAGCTTTCCAAAGTATATTATTGAAAATAAGGATAAATTAAAAAAATGGATAGCCTGATGATTGGCGCGCCCGGAAGGAGTTGAACCCTCAACCTTCTGATCCGAAGTCAGACGCTCTATCCAGTTGAGCTACGAGCGCTTAAAAGTTGTTTTAAACTATAAATGGATAAAATTAAAACATTTTTGGTAGAAAAAGATGACAGCAAAGTGAGGCTGGATAAGTATTTGGCATATAAATTAAAAAATTTCACAAGAACACATATTAAGAGGATTATACTTTCGGAAAATGTTCATATTAATGATAAAATAATACCTTTCCCATCTCAAAAATTAAGAATTGGAGATCAAATAAAATTATCAATTATTGAAAATATAAAAGAACACATAAAATCTCAGAAGATTAAAATCGATATAGTTTATGAAGACAAAGATTTAATAATAGTAAATAAACCGAGCGGAATGGTTGTTCACCCAGGTGCTGGAAATAAAGATGGAACATTAGTAAATGGATTATTACATTTGTATAATGAAAACTTATCAAATATAAATGGATCTTCTAGACCTGGAATAGTCCATAGGATTGATAAAGATACAAGCGGGTTAATTGTTGTAGCAAAAAATAATTTTTCTCATGCAAAACTTTCAGAACAATTTAGCAGGCACACAATAAAAAGAAAATATATTGCTTTAATATGGGGAGTTGTTAGGCCCCTAAATGGTAGGGTTACAACTCTTTTATCAAGAAATAAAAAAAATAGACAGTTGATGTCAGTAAGTGAAGTACGAGGTAAAAAGGCTATCACTAATTATAAAACACTAAAGGTTTATAGTAGCAAAGAAATACCAAAAATAAGTTTGGTTGAATGTTTGCTTGAAACAGGAAGAACGCATCAAATTAGAGTTCATCTTTCATATAAAGGTAATGGTTTAGTAGGAGATAAAAAATACGGGAAAAAAAAATTAAAATTTAGAAAAATCAATAAAAGTTTTGAAAAGATTTTGTTAAACTTTAAAAGACAAGCACTTCATGCAAAAGAATTGGGTTTTATACACCCGACCAAAAATACCGAAATGAAATTTAACTCAAAATTACCATTAGATTTCAAAAAAATGCTGGATTTACTTGAGAAATTTAGCAATTGAAAAATTTAATTTAAGAAATATATATACACAAGATGAATACAAAAACAGAAATAACTAATCTTCCTATTCTTTCAGGCGAAGGTGGGCTATCATTGTACCTTTCGCAGATTAAAAAGTTTCCAATGCTTGATGCCGAGGAAGAATATATGCTTGCAAAAAATTGGAAGGAAAGAGGTAATTTAAAATCAGCCCATAAATTAGTAACAAGTCATCTCAGATTAGTTGCAAAAATTGCAATGGGTTATCGTGGTTATGGGCTTCCAGTAAGTGAATTAATTTCTGAGGGGAATATCGGTCTTATGCAAGCAGTAAAAAAATTTAATCCAGATAAAGGGTTTAGACTGGCAACTTATGCTATGTGGTGGATTAAAGCTGCAATGCAAGAATATGTTTTAAGATAATGGAGTTTAGTAAAAATGGGGACTACAGCAGCACAAAAAAAATTATTTTTTAATTTAAAAAAAATAAAAAAGCAAATTGCTCCAACTCAAGAAGGAGATTTAAGAAAAGATCAAGTTAAAGAAATATCTGATAGGCTAAATGTCAAATCAGAAGAAGTTATTTCAATGAATCGTAGAATGATGGGGCAGGAAAAATCACTCAATGAACCAATTAAAAGCGGTGAAAAAGATGAATGGCAAGACTGGGTAGTAGATGAAAGCCTTGATCAAGAACTTTATGTTTCGCAAAAGCAAGAGATGGATGAAAAAAAATTATTATTAAATGAAGCTATAAAAATACTTAATGATAGAGAGAGAAAAATATTAGAAGCTAGAAAATTATCAAATAATCCAAAAACTTTGGATGAATTAAGTAAAAAATTTAAAATCAGCAGAGAAAGAATAAGACAAATTGAAACTAAGGCATTTGAGAAGTTGCAGAAGACAATGTTAAATTCAAGTAAATCAAAAAATCTTCTTACAAAAAATTAAAATGGATTTTCAATAAGAATAGTATCTTGTCTCTCTGGACTTGTTGAAATACTAGAAATTTTAGCTTCAATAAATTTTTCCAATTCTTTTATATATATCCTTGCATTTTCTGGCAACTTATCGAGTTTTTTTGTACCGTGAGTTGATGATTTCCACCCCTTAAATACTTTATAGATTGGTTTAACTTTTAGTTGATCATCCACAGCTGCGGGTAAATAATCTATCTTTTTTCCATCAAGTTCGTAAGCAACGCACATTTTAATCTCATCAAGTTCATCTAAAACATCTAATTTTGTGAGAGCTATTGCATTAATTCCAGAAATTTTTATTGTCTGCCTTACAAGAACTCCATCGAACCAACCACATCTTCTTTTTCTACTAGTCACAGTTCCAAATTCTTTACCTCTAGTTCCCAAAAGTTCTCCAATTTTATCCTTAAGCTCTGTTGGGAACGGTCCTTCACCTACTCTAGTGGTATAAGCTTTTGTTATACCTAACACATAGTTTATTGTATTTGGTCCACATCCTGTTCCAGTTGCTGCTGATGAAGCCACTGTATTAGATGAAGTAACAAATGGATATGTGCCATGATCAACATCTAACAAAACACCTTGGGCGCCTTCAAACAATATCTTTTTACCTTTTGATTTATATTCGTCTATTTTTTTCCAAACAGGTTGAGAAAATTTTAATATTTCTGGAGCTATTTTAAGCAGATCTTTTTTCAATTGATCTTTTTCAAAGATTTTTTTTCCTAAGCCCTTTCTTATCGCATTGTGATGGATGAGAACAGCTGCTAATCTATGGTCTAAATTACTTTCAGATACTAAATCCATTACTCTAATTGATCTTCTACCAATTTTATCTTCATAGGCAGGTCCGATCCCTCTTCTTGTTGTTCCAATTTTAGATTTTCCTGCGGCATCCTCCCTTATTTCGTCCATTTCTTTATGAAAGGGAAGAATAAGATTTGCAGATTCGGATAGTATTAAATTTTTTTCATCAACATTTATACCTTTGGATTTTATTTCTTTAATTTCATCAAGAAGTGCCCAGGGATCTACAACAACACCATTTCCAATTACTGATATTTTATTTTTTCTGACTATTCCTGATGGCAACAGTCTAAGTTTATAAGTAACTCCATCAATAACTAAAGTGTGACCAGCGTTGTGACCTCCTTGAAAACGCACAACAACATCTGCTTCACTTGAAAGCCAGTCAACAATTTTTCCTTTTCCTTCATCACCCCACTGCGAACCTACTACTACAACATTTTTCATTAATTGAATTTCCTATTAATTTTTATCGAGCTTAGATGATTAATTGGTCCATGGCCTTTTCCATAATTAAGATTCGATCTAATTGATTGATTAACATATTTAATTCCAAGCTCACAGGATTTATTTAGATTTTTTCCACACGCAAAGAAAGTTGTAATTGCGCTTGATAAAGTACAGCCAGTCCCGTGTGTATTTTTGGTTTTAATTTTTTTATTTTTAAAAATTTTTAATTCTTTCCTATTTAAAAATACATCTTGCATAATTTTTGTATCTCTGTGCCCACCTTTCAGCAAAATATTTTTAACTCCTAATTCAAGCAGAATATTGGCGGCATGTATCATATCTTCTAGATTTTTTATTTTTTTATTAGTTAAAACTTCAGCCTCTGGAATATTGGGTGTTATTAGATGAACTTTTGTTATTAATTTTTTTTTTAAAGTTATAATAGCTTTATTATTTATTAATTTAAATCCACCTTTGGCAACCATAACTGGATCTAAAATGATCTTTTTTGTTTTAACTTTTCTTAAAGCTTTTATAATTGAAATAATTACCTCTGGTGAATGAAGCATGCCAATTTTTATAGCATCTGGTTTTATATCTTTAGTTGTAAATAAAATTTGCTTTTCTATTTCTTTTGGATTTATTGGAACTACAGAACTCACTCCCGTTGTGTTTTGTGCTGTGATAGCAGTGACTGCGGTCATAGCATAGCCACCCAATGCTGTGACTGTCTTAATGTCAGCCTGAATTCCAGCTCCCCCTGAAGAATCTGATCCTGCAATTATTAAAATTTTAGACTTAGGTTTCAAGTTACTTTATCGATTTCTTAATTATTTTTATACATTTTAAAATTAAACTCTTATCATATGACTCTGCCATAATCCTAATTTTTGGTTCAGTTCCAGATTTTCTAACTAAAATTCTCCCTTTTTGACCCATGAGTTTGTTAGCTTTTTTGATTGCATTTTTACATTTTGATTTACCAATTATATCTTTGTTTTTTACAACAACATTTTCTAAAATTTGGGGTAAAGGTTTAAAAACATTTAATAGTTTGCTTGCCTTTTTTCCTTTTCTTAAAGAGAACAAAACTTCTAAAGCTACAAGTAAACCATCTCCAGTTGTTGCAAATTTTCCTAAAATTATATGACCAGACTGTTCACCACCCAAATTAAAATTCAATTTTTTCATTCTTTCCTTAACATATCTGTCACCCACTTTAGATCTGGAAAATCCTATTTTTTCTTTTTTTAGAAATTTCTCTAAACCGTAATTGGACATCAAAGTCCCAATTACTCCACCTTTCAGGATACGTTTTGACTTCCATCTTCTAGCAAGCATTGCGATGATTTGGTCCCCATCTACAATTTTTCCTTTTTCATCACACATAATTATTCTGTCTGCATCCCCATCAAAAGAGATGCCAACATTCGCTTTAAATTTTTTAACAGCCAGTCTTATTTTAGATGGATAAGTTGATCCACATTTTTCATTAATATTGAAACCGTCTGGTTTTACACCAATAGAAATCACTTTTGCACCAAGCTCTTTAAGTAGTTTTGGAGCAGCTTTATAACTTGCTCCGTTAGCACAATCTAAAACTATCTTGGTCCCTCTAAGATGAAAATTATTTGGAAAATTATTTTTTAGTATTTTAATATATCTGTCATTTCCATCTTCCAGTCTTTTAACTCTACCTAATAATTTTGGGTTTGTAAGCTGTTTGGTATTTTTAGCGTCTATTAATTTTTCAATCTTTTTTTCAATTTTATCAGAGAGCTTCATTCCATCTGGACCAAATAATTTCAAACCATTATCGTAATATGGATTATGTGAAGCTGTAATCATTATGCCCATATTTGCTTTCATGGATTTTGTTAACATAGCTAGTCCATTAGTTGGCAGAGGGCCAAGTGTATAAACATGCATACCGCCTGAAACTAAACCGGATACTAATGCTGGTTCTAAAGTATATCCTGATAACCTGGTGTCTTTTGCAATAATAGCAATTTGTTTATTTTTTTTTTGATTTTTAAAGTACGTTCCGGATGCCAAACCAAATTTGAAAAATTTTTCACCAGTTATATTCCCTTGGTTGACAGTTCCTCTAATACCGTCTGTTCCAAAATATTTGTTTCTCATTAATTCAATAATATCTTTTTAAATACTAAAATTCCTTGTTTTATCTCATTAACATTGTGTACTCTAAAAATTTGCACACCTTGTGACAGCAGAAAAAGAATTGAAGCCAATGTTCCACCTGTTCTATCAACACTATCATTCTTTCCAGATATTTGATTTATAAATCTTTTTCTTGAAGTTCCAACCAAAATAGGAAAGCCTAAGCTATGAAACAAAGAAATTTTAGAAATTAAAGTCAAATTATGTTTCAAATTTTTACCGAAACCAATTCCTGGATCTAATACTATTTTATTGTCTTTTATTTTATTCTTAGAGATGTCTTCAAAAAAATCATAAATATCAAGTAAAACATTTTTATATGTTGGATTTTTTTGCATAGTGTTAGGTGTACCCTTCATATGATGTAAGACTTTTGCAATATTATACTTTTTAATTTTTGATAAAGAATTTTTATCATAATTAAAACCCGACACATCATTTATTAAATCTGCACCACACTTAATGCTTTTTACCATTAATTCAGATTTTCTGGTGTCGATCGATAAACAAATTTTTTTATATTTTTTTTTGAATTTTTTTATAACATTACTTACTCTTTTCCACTCTGTTTCTGTATTTATAGTTTTTGAGCCAGGCCTAGTTGATTCACCTCCAACATCAACAATTTCTGCTCCGGAATGAATCATGTTTGATATATGTTTAAAGGACTT
>MDTA01134658.1_pt1 | contig 11153 bp, 8 predicted proteins | sample 811151 | NCBI WGS metagenome assembly MDTA01 (sample SAMN05326648, study PRJNA326480) | marine metagenome | isolation source: seawater | place: Indian Ocean: South | collected 2010 | reverse complement strand
TATTGCCATCGATTCTAGCACATGTAATATTGCAGATACTGCCTATTTCAATGTAGAATTACTTCAAGCAGCTACTTTCAGTGCTCAGATTGATGTTCCTACCATTCCTCCTTGCTCAGATCCAACTTTAATTCCTCTTAACGCTTCATTTACAGGTACAGGTGCAGATTCTATTGTCTGGGATTTAGGTGATGGAACTATTTACACTGATTCTCTTAACTTATCTTACTACTACTCCAATCCAGGAATATATACAGTTACCATGACAGCATGGGATCTTACTTGCAACAACACCAATACCATAACTCAAGTTGTTGATTTTAACTCCACATATTCTACTGCAACTGCTACTGTTCCACCAGACACATTACTTTGCTCATCACCTCCATTTAACATGAACTTTACTTCTAATGGGAGCACACCAAATGTTCTGTGGGATTTTGGTGATGGTAATACCTCTACATTACAGAATCCAACCAATGCCTATGCAGATAGTGGCACCTATGTAGTTACTTTTATAGCAATAGATTCAACTACTTGTAATATTGCTGACACGGCTACTTTTGTTGTGGACCTTCAGCAAGCAGCTACTTTTAGTGCACAAATAAATGTACCTACTATTCCTCCATGCTCAGATCCTACTTTAATTCCCCTTAATGCATCATTCACTGGAACTGGAGCAGACTCTTTATCTTGGGATTTAGGTGATGGAACAATATTTAACGACTCTACTAGTTTTACCTACTATTATTCAAGCCCTGGAATTTACACCGTTTCAATGACTGCCTGGGATTTCACCTGTAATAATACCAATACTGTTTCTCAGACAGTTAATTTCTTATCAACTTTTTCTACTGCTGTGGCTACTGCGCCTAATGATACAACCATTTGTTCTCTTCCACCATACAATATGAACTTCACATCTGATGGAAGCACACCAAATGTATTTTGGGATTTTGGAGATGGAAACACCTCAACACAACCAAATCCAACCAACGCCTATGCAGATAGTGGATTTTACCAAGTAATGTTTATTGCCATTGATTCGACAACATGTAATATTGCTGACACAGCATATTTTAATGTTGAAATTATTCAAGCACCAACATTTAATGCTAGCTTCACTTTACCCAATATTCCTCCATGTACTGACCCAGATTCTGTAACTGTAAACGCATCCTTTACCGGAACAGGATTAGATTCACTTGTATGGAATATGGGAGATGGAACAATCATTACAGATTCAACTTCAATTTCTTATAGCTATACTAATGAAGGAATATATAATATCTCTGTAACTGCCTGGGGATTCTGTGGAAATGACACCACAATTTATCAAACATTTAATTTTAATACCGACAGTTCTTTAGCTGTTGCCTACGCTCCAGAAGACACGGTTTTATGTACTACTGCTCCGTTTACAATAGACTTTAGTTCTTATGGTACAAATCCATCTCAAATTTGGGACTTCGGTGATGGAAATTCATCGACAGATCCTAATCCAACTCACGTTTTTGCTGATACTGGAAGCTATGTTGTTACCTACATTGCTATTGATAGTAGTTCTTGTAACATTTCAGACACTGCTGTTTTTAATGTTTCATTAATACAAGCTGAAGAATTTTCTGCAGAATTAAATTTTGATCCGCCACCTCCATGTGGTATAGATAGTTTACTTGTTGAACTTGCCTTTACTGGAACTGGTGCTGATTCTTTGATATGGGACATGGATAATGGCGATGTATTTAATGACTCTAGTGTAAATTATTATTATACTGTCCCTGGAACTTACCTTGTTTCCTTAACAGCTTATGACATAGAATGTGATTATGTTGAAACTATTTCTGAAACTGTTCTTTTTGCTGGAAACTTTAACACTGAAGATGTTGTTCCAAATGTATTCTCTCCAAATGGAGATGGAGACAATGACCAACTAACTTTTATTAGAGTTAACGACACAAAAGAATTTAAAATTACCATATACAACCGATGGGGTGCTGTTATTTATGAATCAACCAATGCCAATTTAAGCTGGGATGGAAATTCTCCTGCCGGAAAACAAGCCAGCTCTGGTGTTTATTTCTTTGAAATTAGATATACTGACCAATGCAGTGATGTTGAAAATTTAAAAACGGGATATATTCACCTAGTTAGATAAGGAATGAAATACTTTCATAATCCAAGATGTAGAAAAAGTCGTGAAGGACTTTCTATTTTAGAAGAAAAAGGGTTAAACCCCAATATCATTTATTACTTAAAAGAGCCGTTATCTAAAGAAGATATCATAGAGGTTGTCAATCTGCTTAATATTTCTGCGCTTGATTTAATACGCAAAAACGAACCAATTTTTAAGGAAAAATTTAAAGACAAAAAATTGTCAGAAAACGACTATATTGATGCTATGTACAACCACCCAATTTTAATTGAGCGCCCTATTTTTATAAATAATAAAAGGGCTATCATTGGGAGACCTCCAGAAAAAATATTAGAACTTATTTAAACCTTTTCTGAAAACCCTCTTTTGGCAAGCTGAGCTTTCATTATGGACATTAATCCCCAATGAACCCAAAGACCAATAAATCCAGAAAGAAAAAGTAATACCCAGAAGGCCATACCAAAGAAAAATAAGAAAATTGCAAATCCTATTGACATATCGATTAATTTTGAAGCCGATTTCTACAACGAAAATACTATAAAAATTACACGTAATGAATTTTAGAATTGAAAAAGATACTATTGGAGAGGTTAAAGTTCCTTCGGATAAGTATTGGGGGGCACAAACAGAACGATCTAGAAACAATTTTAAAATTGGCCAAGAGGCTTCAATGCCTATTGAAATTATTCACGCTTTTGCCTATCTAAAAAAAGCTGCAGCCATAACCAACTATAAGTTAGATGTAATTAGTGAAAAGAAAATGAAGCTGATTTCAATGGTATGTGATGAAATCTTAGAAGGAAAGCACGATGATCAGTTTCCTCTTGTTGTATGGCAGACAGGATCTGGCACTCAAAGCAACATGAATGTTAATGAAGTTGTTTCCAATAGAGCACATGTTTTAGAAGGAAATAAATTAGGAGAGGGCGAAAAACTTTTATCTCCTAATGACGATGTAAATAAATCTCAATCATCAAACGATACCTTTCCAACTGGAATGCATATTGCATGCTATAAAATCATTGTAGAAAAAACAATTCCTGGAATTCAAAAACTAAGAAATACATTAGATACTAAAAGCAAAGATTTTAGTTCTGTAATAAAAATTGGAAGGACGCATTTAATGGATGCTACTCCACTAACTCTAGGTCAAGAATTTTCTGGTTATGTATCACAACTTGATCATGGAATTAAAGCTCTAAAAAATACACTTGCACATTTATCTGAGTTGGCTTTGGGAGGTACAGCAGTTGGAACAGGCTTAAACACACCAGAAGGATATGCTGATTTAGTTGCCAGCACAATTGCTGAGCTAACAGGACTTCCATTTATAAGTGCAGAAAATAAATTTGAAGCTCTAGCTGCCCATGACGCAATAGTTGAAACTCATGGTGCACTTAAACAATTGGCAGTTTCAATTAATAAAATTGCCAACGATATTAGATTAATGGCTTCTGGACCAAGATCTGGAATTGGTGAATTAATTATTCCTGCTAATGAGCCAGGATCTTCTATTATGCCTGGAAAAGTAAACCCAACTCAAGCTGAAGCCATAACAATGGTTTGTGCTCAAGTTATGGGGAATGATGTAGCAATTAGTGTAGGTGGTGCTCAAGGACATTATGAGCTAAATGTTTTTAAACCTATGATGGCTTATAATCTAATTCAAAGTGCTAAAATTCTTGGCGATGCATGTGTTTCCTTTAATGATAACTGCGCTGTTGGCATTGAACCCAATCAGGAAAATATAGATACTCTTTTGAATAACTCATTAATGTTAGTTACCGCCTTAAACACTAAAATCGGTTATTACAAAGCTGCTGAAATTGCCAATACAGCACATAAAAATGGGACAACACTTAAAGAAGAAGCTATTCGACTAGGCTATGTTAAAGAAGAGGATTACGACAAATGGGTTAATCCAAAAAACATGATATAGCTTATGAAAGAAAAGAAAACAATATTATACAAAGTTATTGGATATGTAATTATTGGATTAATTGTACTAATCACCATAAGATACATTATAAAATTACCTGCGATATTAAAATTAATGGCATTAGGGGCAGATATAATTAGCATATATTTAGTCTATAACTATTTCATAAATAACAAATCAAAAAAATAAACTTAAAAAATGGAACCAACAGAAATTGAATCATCAAAAATTATTAAAGGAGGCCTCATAGGAGGTTTAGGAATTATTCTTGTTATTATTTTCTTTATGTCATGGACAGATATTAATCCAGGTGAAGAAGGATTTATTTACCGACCATATGGTGGAGGTATTGATCAAGATAGATCCTATTCTGAAGGTACTTATTTGATTGCTCCTTGGAATGAAATGATTACTTACAATACCTTACAGCAAAGTAGACAATATACCTCAAAAGTTATGGAGAAAAATGGTATGGAAATAGGTATTGATGTCACTATCAATTACAATCCTATGAAAGGTGCAACATCTAAACTTCATCTTAAACATGGAAAATCATATGAATCATCTTATATTGATGCTAAAGTAAGAGGTGTTATAAAAGATGTAATTGGTAGATATACTTATGAAGAGATCTACTCTACTAAAAGAGAAGCCTTAGAAACAGAAATGGATAATATGTTTGAATCTGAATTTCCCAATAATTTTATTACGTATAATTTTTGTGAAATCGCGGATGTAAACCTACCTGAAAATGTAAAAACTGCTATCACAGAAAAAGAAACACAAAAACAAAGAAACCAAAAAGCAAAAGAGCTAGAACAAGAACAAGTATATCTTGCGAATGCTGAAATTCAAAAAGCAGAGGGAGAAAAAAAAGCTGCTATCTTAAGAGCTGAAGGTAAAGCTGAAGAAATTCGATTAGTTCAATCTCAGCTAGCTAAATCTCCAAACTATGTTGAATTAGTTAAATGGAAAGGATATGCTGAAGGCAAAGGTTCTCCTTATGGAGAAAACAATGTTTTTGGCTCTGGTACATCTGTAATTAAGGGACTAAAGTAAATTTAAACTTTCTTTTTACTAAAAAAAGCCACTCAGTTGAGTGGCTTTTTTAGTATTAATTTGTATTAGATTAGGTTACTTAGCCTTTACTTGTTTAGCTTCAACATCCTTATTTTGAGGGATCTCTAATGGTTCTGTTAGGGCATTTTTATCTAAAGTAAACTTAATTGCATCAGTAGCAGATTTTGTTCTTAAATAATACATACCTGTTTTTAATCCCGCTTTCCAGCCATAAAAGTGCATTGAGGTAAGCTTCGCAAAGTTGGCGTTTTCCATAAATATATTTAGCGATTGAGATTGATCTATATATGCTCCCCTATCTGCAGCCATATCTACAATTACTTTTTGAGATATCTCCCAAGCAGTCTTATACAATTCTTTGATATTATCTGGAATTTCATCAATATTTTGCACTGAACCATTTGAAGCCATCAACTTATTCTTAAGTGAATCGTTCCAAATTCCAAGCTTAACTAGATCTCTGAGTAAATGTTTATTTACAATAATAAATTCTCCTGACAAGACTCTTCTTGTATATATATTAGAAGTGTAGGGTTCAAAACACTCATTATTACCAAGTATTTGTGCCGTAGAAGCTGTTGGCATTGGAGCTAAAAGTAACGAGTTTCTAACTCCATGCTTAATCACTTCTTTTTTGAGCACATCCCACTCCCAACGATCGGATGGTTTAACGTCCCACATGTCAAACTGAAAAATTCCTTCAGAAATTGGAGAACCTTTCCAAGTTTCATATGGACCATTTTCTATAGCAAGATCTTTAGATGCGGTAACGGCCGCATAGTATATGGTCTCAAAAATATCTTTATTTAATTCTCTTGCTTCCTTAGAATCAAAAGGATATCTTAATAAGATAAATGCATCGGCTAATCCTTGAACTCCAATTCCGATTGGACGATGTCTCATGTTAGAATTTCTTGCCTCAGGAACAGGATAAAAATTGGCATCAATAACACGATCTAAGTTCTTAGTTACTCTATAAGCAACCTTAAATAATTTATCGTGATCAAATTTTCCATCTTTTACAAATTTTGGAAGTGCTATTGAAGCTAAATTACATACCGCAACCTCATCTGGGGCAGTATACTCAATAATCTCAGTACATAAATTAGATGATTTAATAGTACCTAAATTCTTCTGATTTGATTTTGAATTGGCAGCATCCTTATACAACATGTACGGAGTTCCAGTTTCAATCTGGCTTTCTAAAATTTTAAACCAGAGCTATTGAGCTTTTATCGTTTTTCTTCCTTTACCCTCTTTCTCATATTTTTTGTACAACTTCTCAAAATCTTTACCATAAGTATCAGAAAGCCCTTGACATTCATTAGGACACATTAACGTCCAATCTCCGTTTTCTTCTACTCTTTTCATAAACAAATCAGGCATCCAAAGGGCATAGAACAAATAACGAGCTCTTTGCTCTTCTTTTCCATGATTCTTTTTTAATTCAAGGAAATCAAAAATATCTGCATGCCAAGGCTCTATATATATGGCAAAAGAACCTTTTCTTTTTCCACCACCCTGATCTACATATCTTGCAGTATTATCAAAAACTCTAAGCATTGGAACTATTCCATTAGATGTTCCATTGGTTCCTTTAATATAAGACCCAGTAGCTCTAATATCGTGTATTGACAAACCAATACCACCAGCAGATTGAGAAATTTGAGCACATTGCTTTAGGGTGTCATATATTCCTTCAATACTATCTTCTTTAGTTGTTAACAAAAAACATGAAGACATTTGAGGTTTTGGAGTGCCAGAGTTAAAAAGTGTTGGAGTAGCATGAGTAAACCATCCTTCACTCATGTAATTGTAAGTTTCGATTACTGCATCTAAATCGTCTTTATGGATACCAACAGCAACACGCATAATCATTTGCTGAGGACGTTCAGCAACCTCTCCATTCATTTTTAATAAATACGATCTTTCAAGAGTTTTAAAACCAAAATAATCGTATCTAAAATCTCTATCATAAATAATATTAGAATCTAATAGGTCCGCATTTTTCATAACAATTTCAGATACCTCATCAGAAATTAATGGTGCTTTTTCTCCATTTTTAGGATCAATGTAATCGTGTAAGTCTTTAACAGTTTCTGAAAATGACTTTTTAGTGTTTTTATGTAAATTGGAAACCGCAATTCTTGAAGCTAAAAGGGCGTAATCCGGATGAGTTATCGTATTAGTTGCAGCAACCTCAGCAGCTAAATTATCTAACTCACTTGTGGTAACCCCATCATACAATCCTTCAATAACTTTCATAGCTACCTTTTCAGGTGTAACCAATGGATTTAAACCATAGCAAAGCTTCTTAATTCGGGCAGTGATTTTATCAAATTTTACTACCTCTCTTCTATTATCTCTTTTTAATACGTACATATGTAAACTATTTTAAAATTCTTCGTCAAAACTAATTTTACTTCCACCTTCATTTTTATTTAAAACCCCTGCTTTTTGATACTCACCCACTCTTTTTTCAAAGAAATTGGTTTTGCCTTGAAGGTTAATCATATCCATAAAATCAAATGGATTTGTAGCATTGTATATTTTTTCATTTTCCAACTCAACTAGTAAACGGTCAGCAACAAATTCTATGTATTGACACATCAAATCTGAGTTCATACCTATTAACCTTACAGGAAGTGACTCAACAACAAATTCCTTTTCAATCTCAACAGCATCAGCAATAATCTTTCTGACATCTTCTTTTGGTAATTTATTTACTAAATGGTTATTGTAAAGTAAACATGCAAAGTCACAGTGTAATCCCTCGTCTCTAGATATTAGCTCGTTTGAAAAAGTTAATCCTGGCATTAGACCTCTTTTCTTTAACCAAAATATGGAGCAAAATGATCCTGAAAAAAAGATACCTTCCACGGCAGCAAAAGCGATTAATCTTTCGGCATAAGAGCCATTGTCTATCCATCGCATAGCCCATTCTGCTTTTTTCTTAACAGGTTCAAATGTTTCAATAGCATTGAATAAATAATCTTTCTCTTTTGAATCTTTGATGTAAGTGTCTATTAACAAAGAATATGTTTCAGAATGTATATTTTCCATCATAACTTGGAAACCGTAGAAAAATTTAGCTTCTGTATATTGAACCTCACTTAAAAAGTTCTCAGCTAAATTCTCGTTAACAATACCATCAGATGCAGCAAAAAATGCTAAAACATGTTTTATAAAAAATCGTTCATCGTCATTTAATTTATTTGCCCAATCTGTTAAATCTGAAGCAAGGTCAAGTTCCTCAGCAGTCCATATACTTGCTTCTTGCTTTTTGTACATTTCCCATATATCTGAATGTTGAATTGGAAACAAAACAAAACGATTTGGGTTTTCTTTTAAAATAGGTTCTTCTAGAGAAATGTCTTTAGATAAATCTTTTTTTAAGTCGACATTTTCTGATTTAATTTCTGCTGGTGTTTTTTTCTCCATAAATAATCAAATTTTAAAGTGTTGTACAAATACTCTACATTCTCGCGTAAAATTTAAAGCAAAAGATATTCTGTTTCGATTAACCTAATCGATTAATGTAATCACAACTGAAAGGTGATTTTTAAATCTAAATTTTACGTTTAAAAACTCTAATTGAGAAGTACAAAAATTCAAAAAAAACTTACACAGGGCAAGAAAATTCAATTCACATTTTAATGAGTTATTAACACGTTTATTTAATAACTCTATAACTTTCTGAAAGTCAATAATAAAGCAATTGAATCAACAAAAAAGACTTTATTTTGAATAAAATTAGCAACATTCTCAAGTTGTTAAATGCTAATTTACAAAGAGTTAAGAGTGTTTTTAATCATCAATAAATCCTTTATTAAAGAGCTTGTGTTAACAACAATTATTCACTGACATATTATAAAATAATAAAATATTAAAAGGCATTTAAACTACATACATGAAATATAATTTTACTATTCAGAAGAATCGACATCCTTTAGATGTGCTTCAATTTTTACTAGTTTACCATAAAAATTTTCTCCCCATTTTCTAATTATTGCTTTTTTTAGAAATCTAAAAACAGGAACTTTTAGCTGCTCACCACAATCACAAGCTGGTTTACAAATATCCCATTGATTGTAATTTAAAGCTTGTCCTAAATTTAACTTTGCAACTCGAATAGGATACAAATGACAGGAAATTGGCTTGATGAATGTTGTTTTATTTTCATTATATGTTTTTTCTATGGCACACTTAGCCACTTGGTTAGAATCAAAATAAACAAAAGCACATTCTTCACCATTTACTAACGTTGTCACAGGTTCATTATCTTCATCAATGTAATAAATCCCCTTTTCCTTAATCGCCTTAAGCCCTTCAGGCCTCATGTTTGGCTTAATTTGATCAATTGAATCATTTATTCTCTGAATTTCATCTCTTGTTAAGGGAGCCCCAGAATCACCTTTAACACAACAAGCACCCTTACATGAGGCAAGATCACAAGCAAATTTTTTTTCAAAAACATCCAAAGAAACAAGCTTATCATCAACTTCAATCATAAAAGAAAATTAAAATAGACACCCAAAAACTAGGTTAAAAAGCATTTAAATTTACAGTAAATAAGACAACTTAGTATACAGTTTATACCTCAATGATACAGGAAGTATTATTTTTGTTCCAAATTATAAACATTAAAGATGCCTTCTGAAGATCAATTTAAAAAAATCATTTCTCACGCCAAAGAGTTTGGTTTTATTTTTCCTAACAGCGAAATATACGATGGCTTAAGTGCAACCTATGATTATGGACAAAATGGAGTTGAACTTAAAAACAACATCAAAAAATATTGGTGGCTATCAATGGTTCAGCTAAATGAAAATATTGTTGGTCTTGATGCTGCCATTTTTATGCACCCACTTACCTGGAAAGCATCTGGTCATGTAGACGCTTTTAATGATCCACTAATTGACAATAAAGATTCTAAGAAAAGATATCGTGCAGATGTTCTTTTGGAAGATTATATTGCTAAAATTGAAGGCAAAATCAACAAAGACATTACTAAAGCAAAAAAAAGATTTGGCGAAGCATTTAATGAAGATGAGTTTAGAAACACCAATCCTAATGTACTTCGTAGAACCGATGAAATAAATCGTATTAACGAAAAAATGAAAGCTGCTTTTGAGGATAATAACCTAAAAGCAATTTACGATTTAATAGTTGATCTAAATATAGTTTGCCCTGTAAGTGGATCGAAAAATTGGACTGATGTGCGTCAATTTAATTTAATGTTTGCCACAGAATTGGGTTCTGTTGCTGGAGATGCTTCCACCATTTATCTTAGACCCGAAACAGCTCAAGGAATTTTTTCCAACTACCTTAACGTTCAAAAATCCGGAAGGATGAAAATTCCCTTTGGAATTGCTCAAATTGGCAAAGCGTTTAGAAATGAAATTATTGCTCGTCAATTTATCTTTAGAATGAGAGAATTTGAGCAAATGGAGATGCAATTCTTTATTCAACCAGGAACTCAACAAAAATGGTATGAGCATTGGAAAGAAAATAGAATTAAATGGCATAAATCTCTAGGAATTTCTAACGACAACTTACGTTTTCACGATCATTTAAAGTTGGCTCATTATGCAGATGCTGCTTGTGATATTGAATTTAACTTTCCTTTCGGATTTAAAGAATTAGAAGGAATTCATTCAAGAACCGACTTTGATCTTAAACAGCACGAAGAGTATTCAAAAAAGAAACTTCGATATTTTGATCCCGAATTAAATGAAAATTACATTCCTTATGTAATTGAAACCTCAATCGGTTTAGATAGAATGTTTTTAGCAATTTTATCTCACTCTTTAAATGAAGAAAAGCTTGAAGACGGCACTTTCAGAACAGTGCTAAATTTACCCGCTCCTTTAGCACCTATTAAAGTAGCCATACTTCCACTTGTAAAAAAAGATGGTCTTCCTGAAAAAGCGAGAGATATTATGAAAACTCTTCAAATCAACCATCAGTGTCACTATG
>MDTA01094342.1_pt1 | contig 11154 bp, 22 predicted proteins | sample 811151 | NCBI WGS metagenome assembly MDTA01 (sample SAMN05326648, study PRJNA326480) | marine metagenome | isolation source: seawater | place: Indian Ocean: South | collected 2010 | reverse complement strand
AACCAACGACTGCTCTGACCCTTTTGCTTTTCACGATCGTATGTATTACAAGTTTCACTTCTACGTATAAGCTACTCCTACGCGCCAGGTTAAGCCAGAGTCCTCTACCTACTGAGGTACTCGGTTATTATAATTATCTTCTTACTTTATGCAAATTACTTCCCCATCCTTGTCTCCTATCCATAGCAGCAATAGTTCTAGCAGCTTCTGGATCTTTTATAACTTCAGTTTCAGCATAAGTAGTCTTTCCGGAAATAATATTTCTTACATACCATCTTCCAGTATCAGAACAGTTAACACAAACTTTCGTTTCTGGTAATGCTTTTAATCTCAAAGGATTAATTTCGTTATTACATTTACAACAATTCACTTAAAATAATTTTAGATACTTCTTTTATATGTTTACATTTTTTATGAGCTCTATATCCCCAACATGAACAGTAGAGCCCTTTACTACCCATGACAACTTTATACTCTTCTTTACTAGAAGAAGACTTAAACGTCCAAGAAACAGGTTCAATAAATAGTTCCTCAAACGGTTTCATTAGAAAGGCATATCTTTACTACTAGGTTCAGATATATCCTCTAATTTTCTATAATGCGCACTCCCAAAAGGCTGAGAACCAATCTCATCTATTCTAGGTTCACGAGCATATATATTATTCTCTTTTCGAACTTCATGAGCTTTTTTACGAGCCATATAATCATTATCAGCAAAGACATAAAAGTCCATACTAACTAAATAACGCTTTTTTTTATTTGCCATATTCCTTCATTAATTTAGTAATATTTTCACGAGACTGCCAACCTATAACTTCTCCATCTATCATAACTTCAAAAGAAGCAGCATCTTCAACCGAAGTACATAAAGCTCTATTACCCTTTCTACTAGAAGAATAGAAGCCTTCACCACAGATTACTGATATTTCTTTACCGTTATCTAAATTTATTTTAGCCATTATTCCAGATTTAGGAGTAACGGGATGACTAAGGAATACTAAGTTTTCGAATCTCATAACCATATTTTTTATATACATAATATACGAACTTTTATTCAGAATTCCAACTAAAACCATAAAAAAATCTCAGTCACTTAAATATATATCCTATTTATCTTATGCAGACGCTTTATTAGTCTGCAGTGTACACCACAAAATCTCGATCGGTAGTTACATAAGTTTAACCTAAAATTTTATTATATGGAATTTTTAACTAAGATTAGCGCTTGGGCTAAACAACTTACCGAAGTGGGCATCTCAGTAGTTGCACTTGGAGTAGTACTTGAAGTATTATTCAAAGGAGTAGCTATACCATTTTGGCCAGATGTATCAGTAGTTGATAACATTATGGGAATCCTAGGAGGATTAAGTAACGAGGGACTATTAGGTTTAGTCGGTGCTTTTGTCTTATACCACATTCTTAAAAAATAAGAATAGGTAAAGACTTATTAACGAGGTGAGAAAGAGGGGTGTTAAAATATCCCTCTTTTTTTGTATAAAGCCCAATAAGTCTTATCATCGATATCATCTGAATCTAAAACCTCTAATCTATAATTACTTACTTTAGATAATGTAAGTATAAGATTGATAGGAATATACCCTTTGTTTTCAATTAACATCAAATAACCATTATCATTTAAAGCTTTATCTAAATCATATAAGAAGTTTTTATGAAACTTTAAATTTTCGTCTAATAAAATATTTTCTTGATTAATATCACCATTAGTGCATTCATTGAATTCTTCTCTATTTTTGCAGTGAGGAGGATTTGATATAATAAAATCAACTTTAGGACCATTGTAATCTTTTAAACCGTTACTGAAATGGAATATACCATTCCAATTATTCTCATCATTAGTTAACTTAATAGTTTCTTCTACATCACAGTTAATATCAACTAAATGAACTTCGTTAAGATTAAATCTATCCATTAAATAGTATCCCATAAAGCCTGGTCCACTACACATTTCCATTATAGAATTAAATTTTGGAAAGTCTAAATTTTTTAAAGTATTTTCAATATAGTATCTACCTCCTCCATCATGGTGAGGTAAGTAATGAATTCCTTTTTCGTTTCCTAATAATTGTTTATGGAAAGTATACTTATAGGTATCGAATAACATCATCTTTATTTTCCCATCCTACAGTACCATCAGTATATTGTACTCTAGCTTTAGATGGACCTTTTTGAATAACTTTTTTTACAGTTTTCATAGTAGCCATTTTTTCTGAACTAGCTAATTCAGGGTCTATTTCTTCTGGTTCTTCTTCTATTTCAGGTTCAGGAGAAGGTTCTACTATTGGTTCTTCCTCTAATTTCCAATCATTTTCTTGGACTTCAGAGTTTTTTTTTACTTCAACTTCTTCAGCATCAACTTCTAAATCCATTAAAAGAGTTTTTTGTAACTCTGTTGGTTCATCATCGTCATACAAATCTTTATTTACTTCGTCTTCGTATTCATTGTAAAGATTTTTTCTATTTGCTATATCAAAAGCAAAATTAGCAGCAACTACTAAAGATATAGCTAATGGATCAAAAACAAAAATAATTACTAAAAGTAGAATATTAATAATTCTATCCATAGGAGTACCAGTTAATCCTGATAAATACTGAAGAGGACCTAATTCTCCTACTGTCTCTTGGTTGTTCTCTAATTCAAGTATCTCTAACTTATACTTCTGTAAGCTATCAGCAGCGACGGTTCTTTTCAAATAGATGTCTTTCCTATTATTTTCTTCAATATTGAGTCTATTTTGTGCCAAACGTAAGTCAACCGTGGATATGGTGTTTCGAACGCCTCCAACCACACTGGTGTCCTTGACTTGTATGGATCTAGATTTGGCATTAGAAAGAGTACTAATATTGTCCATAATTTGTTCAAGTTCCTTATCAAACCTATTAACATCGTTTTCATAAAATTGTGCTTTATTTTCTAAAAATTCTATTTTATTTTCATTAATTACTAATTTTTGATACGTTTCTTGATATGCCGAACTTAAGAATCCGTATATACCCATACTAGTAATTAATACTAAAACTATAGTAGCGACAGTAAGATACACTCTGAGAATCTTATTTATAGTGTTCCAATACTGGTATAATAGAGATGCTATAACTAATTTAGCTACTTCTAAAGAACCAGCCATAATTATAACTTGTAGTTGAGCTCCAGCAAATAATTTACTTAAACCATATACAGAATAAAACGCTGCACTTCCGGAAACAGATAATGCAGATAACGCTATGATAGCGGGAAACGAGTTACGTTTTAAAAATTGAATCATTGTATAAGTAATAAGACAGTAGCCGCTAGACCAACTGTACTTCCTATCTTATAAATAGTGGTTTGTCTTTTTTGCCTCTTTAGAGCTTTCTCAAGATCTTCTGAAAGTTGTGCTTGAGTTTCTGATTTTTCTTTATATTCGTTGATCATCAAAGAGAAATTTTTATTTTGAGTCTCTAAATTTTCAATGATATTCAAAGAAGTAGTATTCTTTTTTTCTAATTCAGATATTAGTTCTCCTAAAGTTTTAACCTCTATTTTAGCTTGATCCCCAGATATTAGATCTGTTACAACAAGTTTAGCAATAGGTTTACTTAATTGAATCGTTGTCGATGTTGTATCTGTCTGTGAAAAACTTTTGAAGCTCAGCATCAGTAAACAGATTAACAGCATCAAGTTTTTTCTTATAGTCTTTCCTGATAACATAAATCTTTTTATTTAAGTTCTGTATCTCTATATCATACCCTTGTATCTTATCATAAAGTTCTTGTTTTTCTATCTGTAAACTATCATTTTGATAAGCAATAGAATCTATTTTTTTCTCTAATAATTCTATTTTTAATTGGTAAGCTTTTACATCTACATCAATAGTAGGGCTTTTTAAAATATAAAATATACCAGCTCCTAAAAGAATGCATATTATATATTTAATTAAATCATTTCTAACCATAATAATAATATAAGTAATTTTTTTTAAAAAAGCAACTTTATTTATGCTTTATTCCATTATCGTAGTCAGTATACTTAACCCTTACTTGTTCTCCGTCGAGTATTTTTTTAGCAATTATTGGGTATATCCTTTTATATGCATCAGTAGAAGCTCCAATAAAACCTCCTTTGCTAACATTTTGCTGAGATGTATCTCCTAATAGCAAACATCCAGCAGTATGCTCATCAGTATTACCTGTATGCCATAGTATCCATCTAAAGTTAGGTACATTTTGAACATGAATCATTCCTTTATGAAAACTTTTACCATATTTTTTAACATATCTTTCATGGTAGCCTCCTTCTGATCTCAATTTCAATTCATATATTCCAGCAGGAATTCTAGTTTCACCCATGACTTTTGTATCTCTAGCTTCATCTTCTAATGTAAAGCATAAAAATTTTCTACCATTAGTAACATCAAAAAGTAAACCTAAAGTAGAATCATTCTGAGAACTGAATCTTAAAACTTCTAATTTCATATTTTATAATTTAATTTTACCAGTCATCATCATCATTAGATGCTGGTGCTGCTTTATACTCTATAGCATCTCCGCAATTGTCACAAAAGTTAGGACCTGAAGGAGATGATGATGGTTCAGACCATCCAGGTACTCCGTCATCATCATTAGCATTAAACCAGAAATCTATTATTCTAGAATAAGATCCTAAAAATGCTCCTAATACTAACAATAAAATTTCTTTCCACTCCTGATCTATTATCGGAGTTTCGTCATGGCCCATGATTGCAGCTCCAATTCCTACCATGATCATAAAGAAAGTACCTAAAACAACACTTGTAATTACAAATCTGTTTCTTTGCGTAGCCTTTTGTTTTCTGTGTAGCGATTCTTGTGCCATTTTATGCATATCGTTTTCCATAACATTAAAGTTTAACTTACGATTAATTCAACAAATATCCATAAGGAGTAGCATCTATATCTAAACCTATAGGAAAATTTTCTAGTTTCATTGATACTGTCATATTAGCATTAATATAAGGATTATAGAATTCTCCTTCGGCAGTCAAGCATATTAAACCGCTATGAGCACCTCCTAATTGTCCAGCATCTTGTACTATGACTTCATTCCATACTACGTACTCTAAATCACCTGGTATTTCTACTCCAGCATATTTGCCATCAGGAGCTTCCCAAGTATAAGTACCTACATCTAATAGTTCTCCGTCGTTATTAGCGTCATGATCTAAAGTATAAAGAGCAAAATGCTGTCTATCTAATCTAGGATCGCCATCATCGACTTGAAGGTATAGAATAAATATTTTTTTAAGTTTACCATCAACCCATTTTTCACCACCAAAAGTATTGATTACTGAATATCTTTCGTAAGGATCAAAAGATTCTCCGTTCAAACTTATTTCGAAAAGTGGTTCTAAAACTTCTTCTTCGTCTTTAGAACAACTACTTAATACAAAAACACTTAATAAAAGTAGTAATAATTTTTTCATTTTTATATCGGTATTATACTAATAAATAGTATAAAAAAAAAGAGACCATTAGGTCTCTCTTTAATACTCTTCACTCATCTTCATCCAAATAACTTCTATGGATTCCGCTGTAAGTGTTCCGAAATTTATTCCAGTCTGTTTCCTTCTTTTGGTTGGAACTCTTGATTGATGTGTCCACACTTTTTGCATGCGAAGACGGGGATGGGGATATAGGTCGTTTGACCTGTTCCTGTAATAATCCCGGACGCTTTTCTAAGGTGGAGTACTTGTTCGAAATAGGTCGAACCGCACTCTTCACAGATGACCGGATCGGTTTTAGAGATGTCAATTTGTGCCAAAGGATTCGAAACATTTTGCATGACAATTATTTAGAAGCGTCCTTCTTTGGTTTTCTGCCTCTTCTTGGTTTACCCTTAGCAGCACTACCGATATCTCCAATTTGTTCTCCTACATCTTTCAATGCATCTCCAACATCACTAAGTTCTTCTTTTACTCGTTTAGCTCTACGCTTAACTTCCTTAGCAGTTTTCTTTACCTTTGCTTTTGCATCGGCAACTCCATCTTCTACTTCATCAGGAATATAATCATTGTCTCTGTCATTGATTTTTCCTGTCTTGTAAAAGTAAAAATATACAGCAACTCCGATTGCTAGTATACCTAAAATAATTAAAACAGTGTTCATAAAAAATATTTATTAATTAATAAAATAGCTACGATAATAAATAGCCTCTTTTACCATACTTGTCCTCCATTGCATAGTAGAAGTCGGTTACAGTTCCAGATGTTTTTAGGACCTCTTTATCGTAATCTTCGTTAGTCATCATAAATTCTTTAACAAAACCTCTTCTCAATTCTTCAAGCTTTTTTGATTCGTCTTTTTCGTAATCTTCATTCAGTCTTTTAATTCTAGCTCTATCTATAGAAGTTTCTTGATGATATTTAGAAAAATCTGGTTCTCCACCTACAGTTATGCAAGCATCGAATTTATCATTCATAGTATGTTTAGCTAGCTCTACTTCCATTAGATAAGGACCTTGTTCGTAGTCCCCATTTAGAATTTTATCTCTGAATGTAGCTTTAGTACCTAAAGGTTTCTGCTTAGGAGTATAACTTCTCCACCACATAAATCTATCATAAGGTTTTTTAAAGTACCTCTTACTAAGTTCTTTTTCTAACCATTTACGAGTAAATTTAGTTTCGATATGTGACATACTAAAATATAAGAAATATATTTCAGAAAAACAACTTTTTAGGTATTTAATTTTGCTTTAAGAGTTGGATGGTAATTATAATCAATTAACTCTACATCTATTTCTCCATTTAAAATATCTTGAGACTTAATATTAATTTCCGGAAGTTTATATGGTTTTCTCATCAATTGATCTTTTGCTTGTTCTACATGATTCATATATAAATGAAGATCTCCTATATTACCAATCAAATTACCAGGTTCTAAATCTACCTCTTTTGCTATCATATGAGTTAGTAATGCATAGGATGCTATATTAAAAGGTATACCTAAAAATGTATCTGCACTTCTTTGATTCCAAAGTAAATCTAAATACTTTTCTTCTCTAACATAACATTGAAAAGAGTAATGACAAGGAGGTAAAGCCATTAGACTTATATCACTAACATTCCAAGCTGATACTAAATGTCTTCTGCTGTTAGGATCTTTTTTTAATCCTTCTATCAAATTTCTTATTTGATCTATAATACCATAATACTGATCTTCTTCGTCTCCTATTCTAGTTTCTTCAACCGGCCAGTATCTCCATTGAGAACCGTATATAGGTCCTAACTCACCCCATACGTTTGCAAAACCTTTATCTTTTTTAATTAAATCTATAAACTCTTTTTTAGACATTGGTTTATCTAAATCATAATCGCATACTTTGACATACTTTTTATAAGCATCATCATTCCATATATGACAGTTATTTTCTACTAAATATTTAATATTTGTGTCTCCTTTAAGGAACCATTTTAATTCAGTAACTATTTGATTCCAAGCCATTCTTTTAGTAGTAAGTAATGGAAATCCATCTTGCAAATTAATCTTTATATTAGCTCCAAATACACTTAAACAGTCAACTCCTGTTCTACTAGATTTTTTAACTCCTGTCATTAATAAGGTTCTTAATAAACCTTGATATTGAGTATCAGTAAAGTTTTGGTAATGTTCCATATTATTATTTAAATTGTTTAATCGAAACTTTTAAGTTTCCTTTTCCTTTATGTATTTTATGATAAGTAGTTTTTGAAACATAAACTATATCTCCTTCTTTTAATACTCTAGGAGTTCTTCCTTCAGCTTCAAATTTCCAATCTCCTCCAGTTTCTAATATAGTTACTTCCCTATCTCCTATATCATAATGCCATACCATAGTTTCAGGATCTATATCTGCAGGAAATTCTCTTTCTATAATTTCAAATTCTCTTTCTACTACTGCTTTCCAACCTTTCTTTTTTACTATATTATCAGTTCTTCTTTGCCAATAATATAGTCCATCTTTAATAATAAAGTTATCTTTAGTATCAACTTCATTTTTAGAAACGCTAGTACCAGAGATAACTAATGAATCTTTATTAACATATTTAAAAGTATCTACTTCTTTTAACCCTAAATCTATATCTTCTTTTTTAGTAAAAGTATTATAAAGAGATAAAGGAATAGCTTCTGAAGAACCGTACATATGAGTTACAGATTGAGCTCCTAAATCTAAAACGAATTCTAAATGTTCTTTATTTACTTGTTCTGCTCCAACTCCTACGTTTCTTATATTAGATAAATCAAAATCTAAACCACTATCTTTCATCATATCTAACATAGTAGGTATTAGTAAAGTAGTAGTTACTGGTACATTATAAAGATACTTTTGAAATGCTTCAGGAGAGAATTTATCATGTATAATCTTACCTCCTTTCAAATATGTAGGTACTGTGTAAATATAAGTTCCTATAGTCCAAGTAGGAAGAAAATTAGCTAATACATCATCTTTGTTTATATTAAGTGTATTAGTATTTAATCTAATAATATTCTCTAAACTTTCAAATGTATGAACTGTAGCTTTAGGTATTCCTGTAGTACCGGTTGTAAAAACAACAGTAGCAGTATCTTTAGGCAAATCGGTTATCTCATCTCCTTGATAGTCAGGAGGATATAAAATAGAAGGTATTTTTTTATTTCTACAATCTATTAATTGATCAAAATATTTTTTATATAACTTTGTATAATTCATATCTTTATTCACTTTTAGTAAAACCTATTTTTTCAGCATATCTTTGAGATCTCTTATTCCATTCGTCACAATATAAAGTAAGTTCTTCATAATCTATATAGTTCAAACAAGCTCTGCAAAAATCTACGCTATATTTTTCTCCTCTTCTAGGATTTACGAATACATTATATAAATAATTTTTTTCAGACCATAAATGAGCGATAGCTCCTTCTGAATCGGTTCCTAAGTAGAGTACATGCTTTTTATCTAATCTATCTTTTGCTTCATTTAAATCCCACATTTCATCCCACTTATGTAATGAATTAAAAGAATCTATAGACTCTTGTATTAATGGAGAATACTTCGCAAAATTTTTTGAATTTACTACTATCAAACCAGGAATCTTTTTATAATTCCTAGTATTCTTCATACCATACCAAACTTCAACTTCTTTGGTTTTCTTCATATGTTAATATCTTATATGCCTTTTTTATAGCCTCCTCATCATAATTAATAAGAATATTATATGCTTGTTTTTTGATATCTTTTTCTTTTCTTTTAATGATTACTCTTTCAGATATATCTCCTAAAAAAGGTCTTTCGGTAACTGTTTCACCTCCGTCTGGAGATTCGTAGATTTTTTTATCTTTGGCTTCTTCTTGCATTTCATGCCATTTTTTTATAGAATCACTCATAACTTTTTTTATGTTTTACTTTACGATTATATTTGTTTTTATCTCCATGATCTTTTTGTATCATTCTACGTCTCGCGAGTTGAGATAACTCCCCACGAGAATACTTTTCAGGTCCTATTTTATCAGATTGATCCATACCATAAATAAATATAAGAAAAATAATTTGAAATAGCAAATAAAAAAGAGGGTTATTTACCCTCTTCTTTCTTTTGTTGTTTATAAATTTTGTTTATCGCTTTTTGCCACTTGGCTTGCGCTTCTTCCAAGGTGATGTCACCTGTCTCTAGTTGGGCACGAATCTCGAAGTACTTTGCTTTTTTCAAATATTCGTACTGCTTTTTTTCATTGATTGGATCATTGCTTGTTGCAGATGCTACGAATGCAGCTATAAAGAATAGAACAAAAGCAAGGACCAATCGTACTTGTCTTATGATGTTCATATATATAAATAGGTAATAATTCCTTGAACTTCTCTTAAACTTCTCTTAATATACGCTAAATAAAGAAATAACTATAAGGTCTTGATGAGGGTTTTAATTTATTATCGAAAATATATTTAAACTTTTCGAAAATTTGATGTTGTTGATTAACATTAAGATGGTAATCTCTAGCTGATATAGGAACTTTATTTTTTGGTGGATGTTCTAATAAAAGTATATCGTCTTGTAGTGTATAAAGATTTGCACCTAATTCATCACATAAAGTTTTAATAGCATTATAATTAAGATAGTAATACTTCTCCATATTATTCTTTTCAGTAGTTATAGGATTAACTTTCTCATCATTAACACTTGTTGTAATCCATGATGGAATTGATGAATCAAAATATTCAAATCTGAATGAATGAGGAAAAAATAAAAATACATTATTTGGTTTAATTATTTCTTTCAGTCCATATAATAAACGAAACCCAGTTCCTATTCCAGTTCCACCAACGCTTGCATTTAAAAAGTTACCTCCTATATATTCATTCAGCTTCCAAGACCATGTGTTTTCCAGATAATGTCCTATTCCTACTGTATGGCTACATCCTAAAAATAAATTACCTTCTATACCTTCTATAAAATCTATAGGAGTCCGAAACCCCATATTGTTCATTTTATATTCTATAGGGTGTTTTATATAATGCTGTAAGCTTGGATTATTAGGGTCTTTTTTTAATCTTTTAAGAAAAGTTTTTTCTGTATCAGAAGGTAACCATTTAAGAGTTTTATTAGCTTTATGTTTTGTCCAGTTTTGTAATCTATGAGTTAGCTCCATTTTCTTTATCTCTTTTAGCGCTTTCGAAATCGAAAGAGTTCTTTCTTATGTAAGGATAGAAATGTTCTTGTTCCCAATGCATACGGTATCCGTACCCATTTTCAAACTCCTCTTTACATTGACTACATTTTATGATTTTCTTTCCCACAACCAACTTATAGCAACAAAGAGAATCCATCCACCTCCTAATGCTAATATAACTGCATGCTCATTCATTTTTCTCTTTTATTATATCCCTAAGCGTATATACTATAACTGCAACTAAGCCATGAAGAAAAATTTTACCCCAAGCAAGTGACCACGGCATAACGGTTTGAATAGCTAAATAAAGATATAACCAACATGCGAAAACATTTAATCCTATCACTCCCGCACCAAAATAATACCTTACTTCTTTTTTATGCCAATACTTACGCAATATAAAAAAAGCAATAACTAGTACTCCAATCTCTAATAAAAATCTATCCAACACGACTTAGTTTTATATATAAATATATACTATAAAAAAACCCTCCGTTT
>MDTA01048987.1_pt1 | contig 11154 bp, 7 predicted proteins | sample 811151 | NCBI WGS metagenome assembly MDTA01 (sample SAMN05326648, study PRJNA326480) | marine metagenome | isolation source: seawater | place: Indian Ocean: South | collected 2010 | reverse complement strand
TTAAAGATGCTGTAATTTCTGGAAGAAATTCTTTTATTGCAGGAAGGATGAAAAAAAATTATTTTGCATCACCTAGTTCTCCAATTAAAGGATTGATTTAATTTTTCTTTTTTCTTCTCACCCATAAAGTTCTGATTTTTTTTTTTGACTTAACTTTTTTAACTTTCTCTTTAGTTTTTAAATTATCTTTACTTTTTTCTTTTTTCTTTTTTAACTTACTTTTTGTTGATTTTTGAATCTCTGGAATAGAATTAATATTTTCAAAAGTATTGATAACCTTTTTAGATTTGCTTAGTAAATCAATTTTATATTCCGGTATTATAAATTTTTCATTAGAAATTAATTTTATTTCAAATGAATACTTTTTTTGAAAATATTTAAGTTCATCGTTTAAATTTTTTTCAATATAATTTTTTACTTTTTCCGGCACATGAGTGTTAATAAGTTTGGTTTTATCAGTAAAAGCAAGATGCTGCGCTTTTTTTAAAATTTTTTGAGAAAATGATGAAAGTGATAATTGTGTTTCCCATTTAATTGATCCTTCACGCAGTCTTTGTCTAGTCATTTCAAGAAGACCAAAATTACTTATTCTTCCAATTTGTATTCTTGCTCTATCTTTTCTAATACTCTCTCTCATTTTTTTTTCTACTATCCTTCTATTATAAAAATTCATCATATCAATAAAATCAATTACGATTAAACCTGACAAATCTCTTAATTTAATTTGATGTGCAATCTCAACAGCAGCCTCTAAATTTGTGTTTAACGCTGTTTTCTCTATATTTATTTGTCTAGTGGATTGTCCAGAATTTATGTCTATTGAAACTAATGCCTCTGTTGGATTTATAACTAGGTAACCACCAGATTTTAATTTTACTGTAGGTTCATAAATATTATTTAATTCTTTTTCTATATTAGCATCATGAAAAAGAGGAATTTTTCCTCTATATTTTTTTATATTCTTTACATTTTTTGGCATTAATTCTTTCATAAATCTTTTTGCTTTTTGATATGCATCATTGCCTTCTACATATACATTTTTTGTATCGTTATCGTAAGTATCCCTTAAAGTTCTTTTTATAATATCACCTTCCTCATAAACTAATGATGGAGCATTAGAGTCTAAAGCTTTATCTTTTATTTCTTCCCAAGTTTTTAAAGTATTTTGAAAATCTTTTTCTATTTCATTTTTAGTTTTATTTGCTCCTGCAGTTCTGACTATTACACCCATACTTTTTGGTATATCTATATCGTTTAAAATATTTCTAATTTTTTGACGATCAGACGAATTAAATATTTTTCTAGAGATCCCCCCGCCTTTAGGAGTATTGGGCATTAAAACCATATATTTTCCTGCTAAAGAAATAAAAGTAGTTAAAGCAGCACCTTTTTGACCTCTTTCTTCTTTTATAACTTGAATTAAAATTACTTGACCAGGCTTAATAACTTCTTGAATCCGATACCGCTTTATTCCAAAAGAAGATTTTACTTTTTCACGATATTCTTTTTTATCATTTTCTTTTTCAATTTGATTTTCATTTTTGTCGTCTTTACTTTCAGCATTAATATCAGTGACAGTACTTTCTTGACTTGTTTCGACTGTTTTATCTTTTAATTCTTCTCTAATTTTTTCTTCAGCTATCCGTATTTTTTCTTTATCTTCAGATGGTAGCTGATAGTAGTCAGACTGAATATCATTAAATGCTAAAAAACCATGACGTTCTCTTCCAAAATTAACAAATGCTGCTTGAAGAGATGGTTCGACTCTACTTATTGTAGCAAGGTAAATATTATTTTTAAAATTTAGATTGTTCTTATCTTCATATTCATATTCTTCAATTGAATTATCTGATTTAAGAACAATACGCGTTTCATTAGGATGCGAAGCATCAATATATAAGTTTTTTTCCATTTTCTTAGAATTCCTTTTAAATTTTTATAATTTGTAATTTTTGTGAATGTCATACGTATTATTTTATACAATTTTGTGCATAAATACACGATTATAATCAGTTCATGCCTAAAGATAGTCAGAATTATTAATATAAGTTATGGGAATGCTAAATTATCTGAATTTTTCGCTTAAATTTTTAATCATATTCTTAGCGGTTGTGCTATTTTTTACATTATCCACGCTATGGTATTTTTCAGCAGGATTACCAGACTATAAAAAACTATCTAACTATCAACCACCAATTTCTAGTAGAGTTTACTCTACTGACAGTAAACTTATAGCTGAATATGCTATAGAAAAGAGATTATTTATACCTTACGAGTCAATACCTGATAAAGTAATAGATGCTTTTTTATCTGCAGAAGATAAAAATTTCTTTAATCACCCAGGTATAGATGCAAAAGGTATTTTAAGAGCTGTCCTAAAAAATATCAAAAATATTTCACAAAATAAAAGACTTGAGGGTGCATCTACGATTACCCAACAAGTTGCAAAAAACTTTTTATTGACTAATGAAGTTTCAATGAAAAGAAAAATTAAAGAAGCTATTTTAGCTTTTAGAATTGAAAGAGCTTATACAAAAGAAAGAATTTTAGAACTTTATTTGAATCAAATTTATTTAGGTCAAGGTGCTTACGGTATAGCAGCGGCGAGTTTAGAGTATTTTGATAAACCAATAAAAGAACTAAATTATTCTGAAACCGCATTATTGGCCGCTCTACCGAAAGCTCCTAGTAAATATAATCCTTATAAATATCCTGATGTTGCAAAATTTAGGAGGAACTTAGTACTTCAAAATTTGGAAGATAATAATTTTATATCAAAAAAACAACTTGAAATGCTTAAGGTGTCTAAATTGAATCTAAAAAAAAGAAAAATTGAAATAGTAAATGAAGCTAACTCTTATACAGAGGAAGTCAGAAAAACTGTAAAAGATATTTATGGATTTGAAAAACTATATTCTCAAGGGTTAAGTATAAAAACACCTTTAAATATAAAATATCAAATACAAGCTTTAAACTCTTTAAGAAAAGGAATTGAAAACTATGACCAAAGACGCGGATGGCGTGGAGCAATAACTAATAAAATTACAAGTAAAAATTGGAAAAGCAAAATTAATCAATACAAACTAGACCCAACACTTAATTGGGATTTAGCAGAAATAATTAAGATTAATGGTGATGAAATAATATTTAAAACTATTAACAAAAAAAACAATTTTGAGGGCAATATATTACCCAAAAATATTTCTTGGACATTGAGAAAAAAATCTATCGATAAAGTTCATAAAATTGGTGATATCATTTTTGTTAAAAAAAATAATAATTCATGGTTAATTAAACAATATCCAAAAGTAAATGGTGGAATTGTAATTTTAGATCCATTTAGTGGAGATGTTTTGGCACTGGTAGGTGGCTTTAACTTTAAAAAAAGTGAATTTAATCGAGTGACACAAGCTAAAAGACAACCTGGATCAGCTTTTAAACCAATTGTTTACGCTGCTGCTCTAGAAAATGGATTTGCGCCTAATTCGATTATATTGGACGCACCTTTTGTCGAGAGTCAAGGTGTTGGTTTAAAAAATTGGAAACCAGAAAATTATGGAAAAAAATTTTATGGACCATCTACATTTAGAAAAGGTATTGAGTATTCAAGAAATTTAATGACAGTAAGAATTGCAAAAATCTTAGGTTTGAATGAAATCTTAGATTTATCAAAAAAACTTAATATCTATGATGAAATACCAGAATTATTATCGGTTTCACTTGGTGCAGCAGAAACTACACTAATAAATTTAACATCTGCTTACGCACCATTTGTTAATGGTGGTAAAAAAATTAATCCAAACCTAATTTCTAGAATTCAAGATAGAAGAGGAAAAACAATTTTTCAAAAAAAAGAGAGAAAATGTTTAGGATGCGATAAGTTTATAAACCAAAAAACTAACTTACCAATAATTGAAAATACAAATGAAAAAGTTATCAGTGAAGAAACAGCGTATCAAATGACTTCAATTTTACAAGGAACAGTTGAGAGAGGAACAGCTAAAAAACTTAGATCACTTAAAGTTCCTCTAGCAGGAAAAACAGGAACGACAAATGATAACTATGATGCATGGTTCATTGGGTTTTCATCTAACTTAGTTATAGGAGTTTACATTGGATACGATAATCCTAAAACTTTAGGAAAATTTGAAACAGGATCAAAAGCAGCTTTACCAATATTTAAAGATTTTGTTGAAAATGCACTTTATAAAGATGATTTTAAAGAATTTAAAATACCTGAAAATGTTTACCTAACTACTTTAAATTATGACACGGGGGTCAAGTCATCTCCAAATGATAAGAATTCAATTGTTGAGGCTTTAAAATTAGAAGATATCAACAATTTGAATAATAATAACTTAATATCAACAAATGGTAGTGATAAAATAGTTAAATTTAGGCAATTTTATTAATGGAAAATTTTGACTCTATATTAAAAATTACTCAAAAATCTCTTGATAATATAAGGGGGTATCTTTGATAGAGAGGATATTGAAAATAAAATTAAAGAGTTAGAAAAAATTTCTCTTAAAGAAAACTTTTGGAAAGATAAGAATCTAGTTAAAAAAACCGTAAAACAAAAGAAGATATTTGAAGATATTTTAATATCTTATAAAAAAAATTTAGAAGATATAAATAACCTAAAAGATTTATACTTATTAGCATCTCAAGAAAAAGACGAAGAAACCATAAAAGACTGCAATAAAAAAATTCAATTAATTTTATCAGAAATTAAAAACAATGAAATAAATTGTTTTTTATCTGGCGAAAATGATGATTACGATATTTATTTAGAAATCCATGCAGGGGCTGGAGGTACAGAAAGCCAGGATTGGGCTGATATACTTCGTAGAATGTATATGAAATGGTTTGATAAAAAAAATTTTAACTATGAAATTATCAGTGAGCATAAAGGTGAAGAAGCAGGTATTAAATCATCTACTATTAAAGTTGGGGGAAACTATTTATACGGTTTAATGAAATCCGAGTCAGGTGTACATAGGCTTGTTAGAATTTCACCGTTTGACAGTGGAGCTAGAAGACATACTAGCTTTGCAAGTGTTTGGGTTTATCCAGCTGTTGAAGATGATATTAATATAAAAATTGATGAAAAAGACATTAGAATTGATACATATAGATCTAGTGGAGCAGGTGGACAACATGTTAACACTACTGATAGCGCAGTAAGAATTACTCATTTACCAACTAAGATTGTTGTTCAATGTCAAAATGAGAGATCACAACATAAAAACAAAGAAACTTGTTTCAAGATGTTAAAAGCAAGATTATACGAATATGAAACTCAAAAAAAAGAGGAAGAAAATCAAAAAGAATTGAATTCAAAAACTGATATTGGTTGGGGACATCAAATAAGATCTTATGTTTTGCAACCTTATCAATTAGTCAAAGATTTAAGAAATAAGACTGAAAGTACAAACCCCACAAGTATATTAGATGGCAATATTGATGAATTTATTGAAGCAGGTATTAAACACAAAAAATGAAAAAAATAATCACTAGTTTATTTTTATTTTTATTTACAGTATTTGTTATTTTGATTTTATCTTTATCAACATTTGGAATACAAACAGATAAATTTAACAATTTAATATCTAACAAAGCATCTCAAAGTAAAAATATTGATTTAGTGTTAGAAACAATTAAATTTAAAATTGATCCAAAAAAATTTAGTCTATTTTTAGAAACTGAAAGTCCTATAATAACTTACAGGAATATATCATTACCTGTTCAAAGCATTAAAGTATACGTAGATTTTTTTTCGTTATTTAAATCTGATCCAAAAATTATTAAAACCAATATAATTTTGGATGAATTAGACATCACTAAATTAAGTAAATTTTATTCAATAATTAAACCTTCAAATTTAAAAAGTATACTAAAAAACAAAATTAAAGGTGGGAAATTAATTTCGGAGATAGAAATATTTTTAAATGAAGATGGAGACATAAAAAACTTTATATCGAAAGGGACGATTAAAAATTTGAAAATAGAATTATTAAGCGGTGTGAATCTAACTGAAACTAATTTTACCTATTTTGCAGATAAAGAGGATATTTTAATTAAAAATATATTTGGAAAAATAGAAGATATTAAAATATCAGACGGAGATATAAAACTTAATTTAGAAAATGGAGTGAAAATATACTCAAATTTTTTATCAGAAATTAATTTTAGTAATAAAAATTATTTTAAATATAAAAAAATTTTTGGTGAAAAAAAGTTCATCAAAAGAGTAAAAAATTTAGATGCAGTTTTTAATAATAATTTATCAATTATTTTTGACGAAACTTACAAAATTGAAGACTACAATTATCGTATTTCTGGAAAGATAAAAAAAAGTAAATTTGAATTAATAAAGCCAATAAAGAATAATTTTATAATTGACAAAATAAATGAAATATATTTTTCAAATTTAGAATTTCAATCGATATTTTCACCAGGAAATTCAGAATTAGAGGCTAAAGGAAAATATTCATTAGATAATATTAATTTTTTAAAATTAAATTTAGTGAATAAACAAAATAAAAATTCAAATAATTTAAAATTAGATTTTGCTTACAAAAATGGATTTGAAGTTGATTTAATTAATTATAAAAAAACTAAAGACTCCGTTGCAGATATATCTCTAGCTTTAGAAAAAATAAAAAATAATATTCAGATCAATCAATTTAATTTTGCAGAGGGAAATAATTCAATTCAAATTAATGATTTAAAATTTGAAGGAACCAATTTTATTTCTTTTAAAGATATTAAGGTGCAAACTAAAGATAATGATTTTATGATAAAAAATGAAAAAAAAATTATAATTAATGGTACAAAATTTGATGCTACAAATCTTGCAAAATTCTTCAGTAAAACCAATAATGAAAATAAGTTTAAAAGATTAAATAGTGATATTGAAATTGACTTTACAAGAATTAAAATCCCTTTGTCTGAAACACTTAAAGATTTTAAATTAATAGGAAAAATTGAAAAAGGAAAGTTTATAAAAGTAATTTCAAAAGGAGATTTTGGTGATAATAACTTTTTAGATATTTCAATAAAAAAAGACAAAAATAGCAACAAAAAATATTTAGAAATCTATTCTGATCTTACCAAGCCTTTACTTACCGAGTATAGTTTTTTCAAAGGACTATCCGGAGGAAAATTACTTTTCACATCTATAATTGACGAACAAAAATCTTTTTCAAAACTAAAAATTGAGAATTTTAAAATAGTAAATGCTCCAGGAGTTATAAAATTACTATCATTAGCTGATTTAAGTGGTTTAGCGGATTTAGCAGAGGGTGAGGGTTTATCTTTTGATGTCTTAGAAATCGACATGGAAAAAAATAAAAATTTCTTGAAATTAAATGAAATATTATCTTTAGGGCCAAGTATTTCTGTTTTAATGGAGGGCTATCAAGATGGTAATGGTTTGACAAGTTTAAGGGGAACTTTAGTCCCAGCAAAAACATTTAATAAAATAATTTCAAAAATACCAGTAATTGGTGATATTGTTATTCCCAAAGAGGTTGGAGAAGGTTTATTTGGTATAAGTTTTAAAATTAAAGGCACTAAAGGAAAAATGAAAACTACAATTAATCCTATTAGAACTTTAACTCCGCGATTTATTCAAAAGATTATAGATAAAAAAAGGAATCTAAATAATCTTAATTAAAAAGTGTTTTTTTTTCCCATAAGAAAGTTTTAAATTATTTTCTTTAAAATCTTTTATCTCAAGAATTTTTTTTTCATCCTCTAATATATTATCGTTCAATTTAATTCCTTTATTAACTATTGCTCTTCTTGCTTCACTTTTTGAAGCTAAAACTTTATTTTCTGCAAGAAAATCCAAAATTTTTATACCTTTTTCAATTTGTTTTCGTTGTAATTTAATTTCAGGTAAGTCTGACCCCATGCCACCTTTTTCAAAGGTTTCCTTTGCTGTTTGTGCAGCTTTTTTTGAAGCTGACTCCCCATGAAGAATTTTTGTAGCTTCATTAGCTAATAAAACTTTAAGTTTATTTATATTTGATTCTTTATCGTAAATTTCATTTATTTCTTTTATTTCAATTTCAGTGAAGTATTTTAAAAACCTTTTTACATCTCTGTCATCTGTATTTCTCCAAAATTGCCAATAATCATACGCTGAAAGTTGATCCTCATTTAACCATATCGCTCCTTTTTCTGTTTTTCCCATTTTAACTCCAGATGCTAAAGTAATAAGAGGTGAGGTTAGGCCATACGATTCTTTTTTTATCATTCTTCTTATCAAATCTACCCCACTGACAATATTACCCCATTGATCTGAACCTCCAATTTGTAAAATGCAATTATTATTTTTAAATAATTGATAGAAGTCATAAGCTTGTAAAATCATATAATTAAATTCCATATAACTTAGTGATTGTTCTCGTTCTAATCTTAGTTTGACACTATCAAATGTCAGCATTTTATTTATTGTAAAGTGACGCCCTACATCTCTTAGAAATTGGATATAATTCAACTTTGTTAACCAGCTTGCATTGTTAACAAATATAGGTGCAGTTTTTTTATTTTTTGTATCTAATATTTTGTTAAAAACTTTTTTTATACTTTCAATATTTTTTTTTATAACTTTCTGATCTAATATTTTTCTAGTTGTGTCTTTTCCAGATGGATCACCAATTAACGTAGTTCCACCTCCTAAGAGAATTATTGGTTGATGGCCATGTTTTTGCATTAACTTAAGAATCATTATTTGCAACAGGCTACCAACATGTAAGCTGCTAGCAGTACAATCAAATCCTATATAACCAGATATTGTTTTTTTTTCACAAATTTTGCCTAGATTAACTAAATCTGTACATTGATTTAGATAGCCTCGATCTTGCATATCTTGTAAAAATTTATTTTTCATAGTGCTATTTACTTAATCAACTATTATACAAAAATTGTTATAAATAAATAAAAATATGCAAAAAGATTGGTTATCCTTGGGTTTAATGAGCGGCACTTCAGGAGACGGAGTTGACGCTTCTATTATTAGGTCTAATGGTGTTGATCAATATGAGTTAATTAAAGACAAATATTATGAGTATGATTCAGGAATTTACAAAGATATTCACAATCTAAAAGAGAAAATTCATTCAAGTGAACACCTTATCAAATTTAAAAAGGAATTACATAATTTAGAAAGAAAAATAACGATTTTCCATGCTCAAGTAATTAAGGATTTAAATATATCTCAGGATACAATTGTAGGTTTCCATGGTCAAACTATTTATCATAACCCAAAAGAAAAAATTTCAAAACAATTAGGAAATGGAGAGTTATTAAATCAGCTAACAAATAGAAGTATAATTTATAATTTTAGATTAAATGACATTTTGAAAGGGGGGCAGGGCGCACCTCTTACTCCTGTTTTTCATCATATTATAGCTAAACAAAATAAATTTAATTTACCAGTTTGTTTTCTTAACATTGGAGGCATCTCCAATATTACAATTGTAAAAGATAAATATGATTTAAATGAATTAGAAAGCAAAGATATTGGACCAGGAAATTGTTTAGTTGACTCTTGGGTGAGAAAAAACTCAAATAAAAAATTTGACAACGATGGATATCTTGCATCAATTGGTACAAGAAATGCAATAATTTATGAACAAGCACAAGAATTATACATGAATCAAAGTAACAAGAAATTATCGTTTGATACAAATGATTTTGATATTTCTTTTATAAGAGGGTTGAGTATTGAAGATGGTGCAACCACACTTACAGATTTTACTGCAAGTATTATAGGTGATGAACTTTCAATATCCTTAACAAATTCTAAAGAAAAAATTAAAGATATCTTGATTTGTGGAGGAGGTAGAAAAAATAAAATTTTAATAAATAAAATTAAGAATAATTTATCTCCAAATTTAAAGATACAATTAATTGACGATTTTAATATTGATGGTGACTTTATTGAGTCCCAAGCTTTTGCATTTATCGCAATAAGATCTATGAAGAGACTTCCGATTTCTTTTCCTAATACAACAGGATGTAAAGTACCTAGTACCGGTGGAAAACTAATAAAGAATTAAATTAAAGCAGTTTTTTCTTTCAAATATTTTTCAATTTCAGCCGTTAATTCTCTCTCTTTGTTTTTAAAAAAATGATTAGAATTTTTTATCTTAGAAAATATTACTTCTACACCTTTTTGACTTTTGATCCTCTTATCCAGTTCATTTATACTTTCTTTTGTAACTAATTCGTCGTTTTCACTATAAATTACCTGACCAGAAGTTGGACATGGCGCAAGGAAAGAAAAGTCATAAACATTTGGTTGTGGGGAGACAGCAATAAAATTATTTACCTCAGGTCTTCTCATTATTAATTGCATACAAATTAATGAGCCAAAAGAAAAACCTGAAACCCAACATTGGCTATAATCTAAGTTTTGTCGTTCTATCCAATCTAAAGCAGCTGCTGCATCGGATAATTCACCTTGTCCATTATCGAAGACTCCATCACTTTTACCTACACCTCTAAAATTTACTTTAATTACAGAAAAACCATTTTCTAAAAAAATGTTATACATAAGCTGAACTATACGGTTGTTCATAGTCCCACCATATTGCGGATGAGGGTGTAAAACTATTGCTACTGGAGATCCAAATTTTGGATTTTTATAATATTTTGCTTCGAGTCTACCTGATGGTCCTGGTATAAAAATTTCTAAGCTCTTTGGTTTCATAATTGATAATGATTATTATTTCTAAAAAAAAGTAATGTTTTATAACACGTTTTTATGCGGCAAATAATTTTTTTTAAATCATACTAAATTAGTAGGATTTATTGAAAATATATTGTATTACAACGATAATTTATGAAGTTAACTACAAAAGGAAGATACGCTGTAATGGCTATGGCAGACTTAGCATTGTTTAAAGACAAAGGTCCAACGAGTCTTACCGATATTTCATTGAGACAGAACATTTCACTTCCTTATCTAGAGCAAATTTTTATTAAACTTAAAAATAAAAATTTAGTAAAAAGTATTAGAGGTGCAAAAGGTGGATATGTACTAGTTTCGTCACCAGACGAGGTAAAAATTTCAAATATAATTTCAGCAGTAGACGAAGAAGTAAAAATGCTTAATTGTAAAAAAGACTCTAAAAAAGG
>MDTA01222382.1_pt1 | contig 11156 bp, 10 predicted proteins | sample 811151 | NCBI WGS metagenome assembly MDTA01 (sample SAMN05326648, study PRJNA326480) | marine metagenome | isolation source: seawater | place: Indian Ocean: South | collected 2010 | reverse complement strand
TTTAAAATCTTTAGAACAAACGTCAATTATTTCATCCGGTTTTCTAGAATGATCAATATCTATTGAATGGTAACTTTTAACTGTTTTTTTTAATAGTTCCTCAATTGGACCGCCAGATCCTATGTTAAGACATTTTATATCCGTTCGATTATTTAATTCGTTAGTTATAAATTTGTACAAGTTTTTTCTTGATATTTTTTTACTAAGATAATGCAAGAGACTCATTTAATCCCCTTTAAAATTTTGTTTTAAACACGATTGTAAATACGTATATTATAAAAAGACAAGCAATAAAATAAAAAAAAATCTATGATCCATAATAAGACATAATAATGAAACATTCCTCAATTTTTTTTATTTATAAAAGATTATTTAAAAATATTTCTTCTAAAAGGAAGATTCAAATAATGTTTCTTTTTTTAATTTCTATATTTTCTGCAATTGCTGAAATATTGACTCTAGGTTCTTTAATGCCGTTCATAGATTTACTTATAGATGCAAAAAAAATTTATAACTATGAGATGATCAGTAAATTTTTTAATAATTATGGAATAGAAAATGAAAGAGATATTGCTTTTTCTATAACAATTATTTTTATTACATTGGTCATTATTGCTAATAGTTTAAGAATTTTTTTGATTTGGTTTAACACTGTAATTATTTACGGTATGTCTCAAGAATTAACTGAAAAATCATACTCAAATATTATTAGCCAACCTTACTTATATTACGTGAATACTAATACAAGTTCTATCTTGGGAAACATAGAAAAAATTTTAGGTGTTTCTTTATGTATGCAATTACTTTTACAGGGTGTCTCTGCTTTAATAATATCTTTATCTATCATCGGCATGATAGTTTATTTAGAGTCATCTTTAGCTCTTATCGCAGGTGTTGTAGCTTTTCTTTATTATTTGATTATAGGAGTTGTCTTGAAAAAAAAATTGTTCCAAAACAGCAAAAAACTATCAGAAAATATAAACAAAAGAATACAGATAGTTCAAGAAAGCTTGGGAGGCATAAGAGAGATAATCATTAGAAATGTTGAGAAAATTTTTTTATTTAAGTTTAATCATTCTAATAAAACTATGTACCAAGCTATGATTAGAAATCACCTAATATCGTCTTTGCCAGGACCTTCAATAATACTTTTATTAATGATTGTTCTTACATGTATAATTTACCTTTTCAGCGTGAGTGAAAATGGTTTAGTTTATTATTTACCAATTCTAGGTGTCTTAATACTGGCCTCTCAAAAATTAGTACCATTACTTCAACAAATTTATGCAGCCTGGTCAAAAACTCAGGGTCTTTATATGCAAACAAAAGATGTTTTAGAGGTTTTAGAAAAACTTAAAAAAAAGGTAAGGAAAAAAAGCAAGAAACTTAAATTCAAAAAATTTGTTGAATTAAATAATGTAAGCTTTAAATACAACGAAAAAGATAATTATATCTTAAGAAATGTTTCACTCAAAATTAATAAAAATAATATTATTGGTATAGTAGGTAAATCTGGACAAGGAAAAAGTACTTTAGTTGACTTACTTACTGGTCTTATAAAACCCACTCATGGTGATGTAAAAGTTGATAATAAAAGAATTAAAAATAATGAACTTAGTTGGCAAAAAAATATTGCTTATGTTCCACAAAAAGTACATGTAATGGATACATCAATTTCTGAAAATATTGCTTTTGGTGTTGATAAAGAAAATATTGATTTCAATTTAGTTGAAAAATGCTCAAATGTAGCTGAGTTAACAAAATTTATAAATTCAAAGAAAGATAAATTTGAAACACAAATAGGAGAAAGTGGGACAAGACTTTCTGGCGGTCAAATGCAAAGAATAGGAATTGCCAGAGCATTATATTATGACGCTAATATTTTAATTTTTGATGAGTCAACAAACGCTATTGATGAAGAAACAGAGAAAAAAATTTACGATAATTTAAAAAAATTTAACAAAAAATACACAGTTATTGTTATTACTCACAGAAAAAGTTTGATAAGATACTTTGACTCTACCTATTTAGTAGAAAATAAAAAAGTAAAAAAACTTAGAAAATAATATAATTTATCTTAAAATTATAATTTAATAAGATTTCTTAGAACTTTCTAACATAAATTCAAAAACAATTTTATTTCCAAATAAAGACAAATGTGGGCCAAATGGAGAAAATCCTTTTCTCTCAAAACCTTCAAATTCCTCTGTAAGATCGTGAAAGTTGATATTTTTATACTCTGATAATGAAGATTTTAGTAGTTCAACATGTTTTTTTTGCCTACTGTCTGGTCTCCAAAAATTAGAGCTCGGTATATAAAATATATGTGGTTCACAATTTCCAGATTTACAATATTTATCAATTGTATTGATTACTAGTTCGTTGCCAAAGGGCAGATACTTTTTATTAAAAATAATATGTTGAATATATGTCAATTTTGAGTGTGTTTTTAAAAATATAATAAATCTTTTTAAAAAATTTGCTTTGGGAGCAGGCCCAAGCTTAGAAAATTGATTAATATTCTTTTCAGTCAATTTTTGAGACTCATTTAATAATTTTATTAAATTTTTATTAAGACTGTCCGGATAACTTTTAGAACTACTTGTGGTATCAAAATATTGAAAGTTGTTGTCAAAAAATAAATTCTTATAAATATGAGTTTTCTGAGAATAATGATCTATAAAATCACCTCTTGTAAGTATCAAAAAAATTTTTTTTGGTTTAAATTTATCTATAAAAGTTTTTGCAGTTGAAGCGTAGTGAACAGGATCATTGGATCCCATAGATAAATTCATTACATTGAAATCTTTTTTAAGCATTCCTACAAAAGATTTACTTTCTTGTATACATCCATTCATAGACATAGAGTCCCCTATAATCATTATATCAATATCTTTTTCATATGTTCTATTTGAATTCCAAAAACCATATTTATCTGAAATAAAAGTTGTCATTCCATAACCTTCATCACAAACATAATATTTTGTGTTGGGAAGCCCACCCAAAGGTAAAGCAGAATACTTTGTATAGAGTGAATGAAATTCTTTAGTTTTGTTGAAATATCTTGGATAGAAAAGTGGTCTAAAACCCTCTAATCTTTTTAATTCAGCACTTTCTTTAACCGTCTTTCTATGATTTTCTTCAATCTTAACTGCCTCTGCAACAGGTTTAAATTTGTTCAAATTAATATATTTTTTTATAATCCAATCTAGCAAAACTAGACAAACAAATATTATTGAGACTATAAAAATTGTACCAAAAGTTTTTGTAATTTTATCTTTAGCCATTCTTATTTATTTATAAATTGAATAATTAAATATATAAATTAATGTATATCAGTTTTTATGTTAAAAAAAAAAATTAATCAAAACTTTATTCTTATTAGCGCATCTCTTTTATTGATTATATTTACTCTAGAAATATTCGTAAGATTAATCATCGATAATGGAATGAATTATGATTTAGAAATGATGAAATATTCAAAAACTTTAAAACTTAAATCTCGAGATGCAAATGTTGGTATTGAGCATAAAAAAAATAAAGAAGCAGTCCTCATGGGGCAAAAAATTATATTGAATGAATATGGTTTTAGAAATGAAACTCCCGTTAGTAATGATAAAAAAAAAATCTTAATGCTTGGAGATTCAATGACGTTTGGGTGGGGAAGTAAAGAGACGTTTTCCTCCTTGCTGGAAAATAAGTTCGGGGTTAACTACCAAGTATTAAATGCTGGGATTGGCAACACGAATACAATTATGCAGATAAATAACTTTTTTATTAATTATAAGGAAATTTCACCAGAGGTAATTGTGCTTAATTTTTACATAAATGATCTTGAAAAAATAAACGTTAAAGAGACAAACTTCATTGTAAAAAATTTATATTTGTACACTTTTATTAGTTCAAAGTTTTATAAAATAAGAATGAAATTTCAAAATAAACCTGATTGGCAAAAATTTTATTCCAAAAATTTCGAAGATCAATTTATTTTTGAACAAACGAAAAATGAAATAACTAAATTAGATGATTATTGCAAAAAAAATAACATAAAATTTATTATCCATAATATCCCGGAACTTAGAGATTTAAAGAATTATCAGTTTGAAAAGGAAACCAGCTTAATTAAAGAGTATGCTATAAAAAATAATATCACATTTTTTAATAGTTTTGAGAATTTAAAGAATTATAATGAGAAGAGTTTGTGGGTAACATTTGAAGATAGTCATGCCAATGACAAAGCTCACTCAATAATTGCAGAATATTTATATGAAAAATTTAGATCTCAAAACTTAATTGAATTAAATTAGTATTAATGGAAAAGGACATACACAAAAGGAAATTTTTAAACTTTATATTACAGCCAATTTTAAATATAGACTCACCTCAAATTTTGGAATTTGGTGTAAGTGAGAGAGGAATGTCTACCAGTATTTTTTTAGATTTATGTAAAAAAAATAAAGGAAAACTTATATCAGTGGATACAAATAAAAATTCTCGTAAATTTCAAGACACAAATTGGCAGTTTATTAATACAAGAGATGATAATTTTGATTTTATAGAGAAATATATAGATAAAAAATTAGATGTTATATATTTAGATACAATACACAAAGCTGATCATGTGGAGAAAATCATTTATAATTACTACGACAAATTAAAAGTAGGAGGTTTTTTTTTCATAGATGATACTTCATGGTTACCATATGCAAAGAATAATAGAAAAGATCACTTTTATATGGAAGTTAACAATCACGAAACTTTCGATCGAATAATTGAAATTTTTAATTCAAATTCTAGTTTATTTGATTTAGAATTTTCTTTTGTTGGAACTGGTATTGCTAAAATTCATAAATTGAGTAGTGAAAAACTTGATACTTATAAAAAAACAAGATTTAGAAAATCTAGTTTTAAAAACTTCTTTAGAAAAAATTTAAAATTCTTAGGAAAAAAAGAATAAAAAATAATGGGGTTATACAGATTTTTTTTAGCAATATGTGTGCTATTGTCTCATTTATCTATTAAATTTTTTGACTTTTACATTGGGGTTATAGCAGTAATAAACTTTTTAATTGTTTCAGGTTATCTTAATACTTATCTTCTAGAAACATATTATTCGAAAACAAAGAATGTAAAAACTTTTTATTTAGATAGGGCTTGCAGACTATTTCCTCAATATTATTTTTATTTTTTTTTAATACTTTTGGTTCATCTTTTTTACCCAATCAAAAAAGATTTAGTTCTTATAGACATAATTTTAGAGTTTCCAATAATTCTTAGCGGGTATGGTATGTTATTTGATAATCTTTTTAATTTTTACTTTCCAGTTAAAATAAATCCACCTACGTGGTCACTGGGATTAGAGCTTACGTTTTATTTAATTATTCCTTTTATAATATTATTTTATAAAAAAAATCTAAAATTTATTTTATGCTTTTCTTTGATTTTTTTTTCAGTAGTTCTTTTTACCAACACACATTATACCGACACTCTAGGCTATAGATTAATTCCCGGAACTCTTTATGTTTTTCTTATTGGTAGTCTTTTATATTATGATGATATTAAAAATGACTTTATTCTTAAACTGATAATAGTTATATTTATTTTCTTTGTACTTCTTACACTTTTAAATGATGATTATTATCAAGCTAGATTTAGCAAAGATGTTTCTATTGGAGTTTTATTAGGAATATTTTTTATAAATTATTTAAAAAAAATAAAACAAAACAAGCTTGATATCTTTTTTGGCAACTTGGCTTATGGGATATTTTTAAATCATTTTTTTATTATACAAATAGTTGAAAAAGCTTTTGATTTCGATATTTATATTAAAATCTTTTTTGTCATTCTTGTTTCAATAATTTTAAGCTATATATCTTATAATACAGTTGAAGTTTATGCTTCTAAATTAAGAAAAAAAATAAGATATAAAGATATACATTAGATATTTATGGAACAAAATAAAATTGACTATTTTAATATTAATTTAAATTTTAAAAATTTGATATTTTTACTAAACCAGATAATTAAAGGTAAATCTTATATGAGGGCAACCCACAATCTTTTTTTAAAAAAAAAAATAAATGTAAAATCTCCAATAGCAAATATAGGAAGTGGAAAAAAAAATGAGTACATGAAATTTATTTGTGAAGATGAGACTTTAGTAAAAAATTACGATTTTTTTAACCTCGGTAAAAATGTTAAGAAGATAGATTTGGAGAAAAGATTCATACTCAAAAAAAAATTTAAAAGTATAATCCTTTTTAATGTTTTAGAGCATATTTATAATAAGGAACAATTAATAAAATCAATAAATAAAAGTTTAAAAAAAGGAGGTAAATTGGAATTATTTGTCCCTTTCATGTTTAGATATCACGATGATCCAAAAGATTATCAAAGAGTGACACACACATATTTAAGAAAATTTTTAAAAGAAAATGGTTTTAAAACAAGAATCACTTTAATTGCAACCGGGCAAGCTAACGTTATTTTAGAAATTTTATATAAATATTTAAAATTCAGCATTATTAAATATCCATTTGCAATTTTATTCATTCTATTAAACTATATCTTTAGGTTTTTTTCAAAAGACTTCATTAATTACTATTGTGGAATTCATTGTAGTTGTATTAAAATTAAATGAAAAATATAAGTTATATTTCAGAATTGTGTCTTCCAAGTAATTCTGGATATGCGCATCATGTTTTAAAAATTTGTGACTCTTTTTCAAAAAAATCTCAAACAAATCTATTTGTAATTTCAAATAACAAACCGTTTATTAATTTTAAAAAAGAGTATTTATTAAAAAATAAATTTGAAATTAAACCTTTTTCTAAAAATTTAAAAAACAACTTTATTATAAGAATTTTTTTTTCTTTGTATGTTCTTAAGAATATAAATAAAAATTCTCTTATTGTTTCAAGAAGTTTAATTTCTAGTCTAACATTATCTTTATTTAAAATAAAAAATATTCTTGAATTACATCATCCACCTAAAGGATTAAGCAGTTATATTTTTTTCTTATTTAGATTACTTAAACTGGATAAAAACTTAGAATACATATTCTTACATAAAAACATAAAAAAATTCTTAAAAATCAAAAGAGGAATTGTACTTGACGATGCTTGTGACATAAGTGATTTTAGATTTAGAAAATTAAAAGTTAAGTATGAATATTGTTATGTAGGAAGTTTATTTAAAGGCAAAGGTTTCGAAAAAATTATTGAACTTGCAAATCATTTTACAAAAAAAAAATTTCATGTTTTTGGAGATATAAAAACCTTAGATCGTAAATTTGATAAGACTCAAATTGAAGGATTGAAAAATTTGTATATACACAATTTTAAAAGTTATCGACATATCCCAAGAATTTTAATGAGCTCGAAGTTTCTGTTACTTCCATACTTGAATAAAGTGTCCGTTAATTCAAAAAATTTAGAAGTATCAAAATTTATGTCTCCTTTGAAAATGTTTGATTATTTAGCATCTGGGAGAACTATTATAGCATCTGATTTAAAAGTTTATTCTCATATATTAAAAAATAATTTTAACTGTTTGATGCCAAAAAGAAATGATTTCAAATCTTGGGTAAAACTAATTAATAATCTATCTATTAAAAATAAAAATTTTAATCATTTGAGTAAGAATGCGTTAAATACAGCCTCGAAATTTACCTGGGATAAAAGAATAAAAAAAATTAGTAAATATCTTGAAAATAAATGATTGGTAAAAAATATATTTTTTTAATTTTTAGGAGCAATTATAGAATATCAACTATTGGAAATTTTGGAAAATCGAACTCTTACGGCGATATTAAACTAATTTCTTTATCGGGAAGAGTAAAGTCAATATTTGGAAGAATATTATATTTTTTAAAACTTGGAAATTTTATATCAGTCGATGGTGATCCATTTTTAAAGAATGAAAAAAACTCTATAAATATTTGGTTTACTGGTACTAGCCAGCGGATCACAAAAAAATTCAAAAATTTCAAAAATAATTATGTGAACATGAGCAATCCAATTATAGAAAAGGAGAAAAAAATATTCCAAATTTTTCCAATAATACAGAATGGTAACCAAATTAGAAAAGATCGAAAAATCATCTTTATAGGAAAGATTTTTTCTCAACCAAAAAAAGACGACTTGTTAAGCTTGGAGGAATTGAGAAATTGTAAAGACAATTTATTAAATGATTTCAGCAGTGTTGATAATTTAAAATTTTGGGAAAAATTTGAAAAACAACCTAATGATCTTATTAAATTTGAAAACTACAGAATTCTCAAAACATATTTAAGAGAAAAAGTCATTATCGAGATAAATAAAAATTTCAAAAATAATTTTTTAATTTATGGTCAAAATATGAAAGATAATAACATTAAGTTCATGAACCCAATATTTAATTTAGAAAAAGTAAAAGAAATTTATAAAGGAAACCTTTGTATTGATACTGGTTCTATTATGGGTAGTCTTTCATTATATCCTAGGTCTATCCAAATACTTGAGAGTGGCGGATTATTAATACAAACAAAACAATTTGACTCAAACTTTATTTGGGGGAACTTATCCGAAAAAGTAATATCAAATGATATAGAAAATTTGTTATCAAATTTAGACATTTATCTTTCGAGCACAAAAAAATGTAATGAAACCCTAGAATTAATTGAAAATAAATTTAAGAATAGTAGAAAAGATATTGAGCAATTATTTAAAAAAATTTTTTATTAATATTTATAAATAAAAATTTAAGTTTACCGACTTGTATAATTATTTAAATTAGTCTAATTCAAACTTGGTTTTGTAATCTTTTTTTAATTTTGGATTTTGCTCATTTTTGTCTAAGTAAAAATTTCCAATTATTAGCTTATCTAGTTCAGTTCCCATAAAACAATTAAATGCGTCTTCTGGAGAATTTACTATTGGTTCTCCGCGAACATTAAATGATGTATTTACAATAACAGGACAATTGGTTTTTTCCTTGAACTTTTTAATTAAATTATAATATTTTTCATTAGTTTCTTTATGAACAGTTTGTATTCTTGCTGAATAATCAACATGAGTAACAGCTGGTATATCTGATCTCTTGACATTAAGTTTATCAATACCAAACAACTTTTTTTCTTCATCTGTCATTTTTTTTTGTTTTTCTTTTTTTATGTTAGAAACTATAAGCATGTATGGACTATCTTTATCAAAATCAAACCAGTTATTAACATCTTCTCGAAGGACAGAAGGTGCAAAAGGTCTAAAACTCTCTCTATATTTTACTTTAAGATTAAGTGTTTTTTGCATTGTTTCTGATCTTGGGTCACCAATTATAGACCTTCCACCTAATGCCCTTGGTCCAAATTCCATTCTTCCCTGAAACCATCCAATCCCATTACCTTTGGATAAGTCTGAAGCAGTCCGCTCTATTAATTCGTTATCACCTAAAAAATGAAATTTAGCGCCCAATTCACTTAGCTTCTTTTCTATTTCTTTGTTGTTAAATTCAGGCCCTAAATAAGAGCCATTCATTTGATCAGTTCCTACATTTTGCCTTTGTTTATTTAACTCTATATGCCAATATGCTAGTGCAGCTCCAATTGATCCACCGGCGTCTCCCGCTGCTGGTTGTATCCAAATGTTTTCAAAAATCTTTTCTTTGGATATTTTGCCATTTGCAACGCAATTTAAAGCAACACCACCCGCCAAACATAAATTAGGAATTTTATATTCTGCTTGTAAAGACTTACATATCTTTAACATTACCTCCTCTGTTACCTCCTGAATTGATGCAGCAATATCCATATGAAATTGAGTTAAATTTTCTTTTTTACTGTTTCTAGGATTTTCGCCAAATAGATTGTGAAATTTTTTGTTGGTCATTGTCAATCCAGTTGTATAATTAAAATACTTTTGATTTAATCTAAAAGACCCATCGTCTTTAATATCAATTAATTCTTCTTTTATTACATTAGTGTATTTAGGTTTTCCGTATGGTGCTAGCCCCATTAGTTTATATTCACCACTGTTCACTTTAAATCCTGTATAATAAGTAAATGCTGAATATAATAGTCCCAATGAATGAGGAAAATGTATTTCTTTTTTAATACTTAAATTTTCTCCATCACCAATTGCTACTGTTGTAGTTGCCCATTCACCAACTCCATCTGCAGTTAGCACTATAGCTTTACTAAAAGGAGATGGGTAAAAAGCACTTGCAGCGTGACTTAAATGATGTTCGGAAAAGAATATTTTTTTTGAGTTATTGAAATTGTTGTCGTGAGATTTAAGAAGTTGTAAAAGCATATTTTTTTGAAATAATTTTTCCCTCAACCAACTTGGCATTGCTTTAGCAAATTGGATAAATCCTTTCGGTGCCATGGCTACGTAAGTCTCAAGAATTCTTTCAAATTTTAAAAAAGGTTTTTCAAAAAAAACAATCGCATCTATTTCAGAAAGTTGAGTATTTGAAAATTTCAGAACAAATTCTATTGCATGAAAAGGATAGCCAGCGTCATGTTTTTTTCTACTAAATCGCTCTTCTTGGGCTGCAGCAATAATTTTTCCATCGATTAAAATACAAGCTGCACTATCATGATAGAATGCTGAAATACCTAATATCTTACTCATTCAAATAATCTTTTTTTAAATAATTGTTAGAATATTGTATAAATGAATGGGGCAATAGCTGAACCCTGGCTTAAAACTATTATTCCTCCGAATAAAACTAGAACAATTATTATTGGTAATAACCAATATTTTTTTCTAACTTTTAAAAATTCCCAAAATTCTTTTATAAATTCCATATTAGAATTGATTTTTCATTGTATTATTTTTACCGTTTTTTTCAATCCAATAAGTTCTCTCTTTACTTTTTTTTAGATTTAGTAAATCCTTTTTAAACACTCTAACCAGAATTCCGGTTGGTGTTACAACTAAAAAGTAAATAAAGCCCATAACTATAGGGGCTACAAAGTTTCCTAGAAAAATTCCAAATTTGAACCAAACTTTATTTAGAGGGGTTAAAATTTTTGAATTTAAAATTCCCAGAATCAAGAAAACCAAAGATATAAAAACTGCCCAAATCCTGACTTCATTTCCATTTAATAATGGCCACAAACCAATTATAAAAAAAACAATAAAAAAAACTATGCCAAAGCTACGATTTGATCCAAT
>MDTA01182749.1_pt1 | contig 11157 bp, 12 predicted proteins | sample 811151 | NCBI WGS metagenome assembly MDTA01 (sample SAMN05326648, study PRJNA326480) | marine metagenome | isolation source: seawater | place: Indian Ocean: South | collected 2010 | reverse complement strand
TAATCCCTTTAAATAAAATTTATCTTTAAAGTAGAAAACAAATGGTAATAAATAAAAAAAAAATATAGATCCAATTATTAAAATTTTATTTGAAAAATTAAAATTATTATTTAATCCAAAAAAGTCATTTTCATTTCCAGGTGTTAATCCTGGATTAATAAAAAAAACATCTAAAATAAATAAATAATAAAATGCTGGAAAAGCTAAAATTAAATTAATTAATAAATAATTAAAAAGTTTATTATTGTTAATCAAATCAGAATAAAATTTATAGAAAAAAAATATTCCAAATAAACAGAAATTTATACTAAAGTAGGAAGATATGGCCAAAAAAATAACATTTAAATAGCAAAATATAATTTTTTTTTTTTGATCAAAATACCTCAAATAAAAAAAGACACTTATTATAAAAAAATGAAAACCTATAATTCTACTATCTGGCCAAACACTTAAAGATCTAAAAACTGGTGATAAGAAAAATATAAGAGATAAAGCAAATAAATAATTTGACGGAATTGATTTAAACTTAATTTCTAAACATTTATAAAAAAAAAATATGGAAATTATTGAAAAATTAAAAAATATAAACCTGATGAAAGTATCACTAAAATGTATTTTATAAAATAAAGATAATAATATAATTGTTACTGGAGAATGTCTTTCACCATACTGATCGAAAGTTAAGAGTGTTTTCTTAAAATCTTTTAAAAACAGCTCTATAATATCTTTATAACCCAAGTAATCTTGATAGGCCCCACCAGTAGAATTTTCATTTGTATAAAACGCTGATAGGAAGATTAAATAATAAGTGAGAAATAAAAAGAATTTTGGTTTATTTTCTTTATTTAAAAAAGAATTTGTCATATTAGTTTTTATTTTATAGTACAATTTATATACATACTTTTAAGTATTAATTAAATCAAATGGTCAAAAAAAATAATATTGAAATTTTAATACCCACTCTTAATGAAGAGGGAAACATTGATGAAACAATAAATAATTTAAAATCTAGAGGTTTTTTTAATATTACAATAATTGATGATAATTCCACAGATAACACTGTCAAAATCTCAAAAGAACTTGGATGTAAAATAATTGATAATTCAAACAAACCAAGATTAGGTTTTGGAAATTCTTTAATTAAAGCATTTAAAGAGTCCTCATCGGAGTACTGTTGCATCTTTGATGGGGATAATTCTTTCGATCCAGATACGTTAGATTTAATGGTTAATAAAATTAATGAAGGTTCGGACTTTGTTTTTTGTTCTAGGTATAAAGATAATAATATAAGTGAAGATGATACAATAATAAGAAAAACTGGAAATTATTTTTTTACTAATTTAGTTAATGTCCTTTTCAAAATAAATTCAACGGATGTTTTATTTCTTTATGTAATGAGTAAAAAAGAAAATTTTATTAAGTTAAAACTAAGCTCAGGTGACTTCGGTATTTGTACGGAGATACTTTTGAAATCATATATAAATTTTAATTGTACAGAAGTTTTATCTCTTGAAAGAAAAAGGAAATTTGGAAAAAGTAAGGTTAACGCTGTTTTTGATGGCTTTAAAATATTGATGAATATCATCCATTATTATATTAAAAGTTTTTTTAATAAAAAATTAATTTAAATAATGAAAAAAATAGCTTTCATAACAGGTATCACAGGTCAAGATGGCTCTTACTTAGCTGAACTTTTGCTTAGTAAAAATTATATAGTGCATGGATTATTAAGAAGAACTAGTTTTTTAAATTTAGATAGAATTCAAGATATTATTGATAAGTATGAATCAAAAGGTTTATTGAATCTTCATTATATTGATCTTACGGACACATCTAGTATTACAAATTTGATAATAAAATATAAACCTCATGAATTTTATAATTTAGCAGCGATGAGTCATGTGGGAATAAGTTATTTTACTGGTGAAGCGACATTAAACATTAACGCTTTAGCTACATACAGAATACTGGAATCTATTTTAAAAAATCATAAAAATTGTAAATTTTATCAAGCTTCATCAAGTGAAATGTTTGGCTCTACCCCGCCTCCACAAAATGAAAAAAGTCCATTCAATCCACAAAGTCCATATGGAATTTCAAAAGTTGCTGCTTACTATACAACTAGATACTTTAGACAAGCTCATGGATTATTTGCATCTAATGGAATATTATTTAACCACGAGTCTCCAAGGAGAGGTTTAAATTTTGTTACTAGAAAAGTAACTCATTCATTGGCTAGAATATTATCAGGATATGAAAAAAAAATTTACTTAGGTGATATTTCAACAAAAAGAGATTGGGGTCATTCTAGAGACTATGTGAGAGGAATATGGATGATACTACAATACAAAAAACCAGAAGATTTTGTATTATCAACAGGTAAAAATTATTCTATAGAGGAATTTGTTAAAAAAACTTTTAATTTAATTGGCTTAAACTGGAAAAAATTTGTGACAACAAATAATAAAAAATTTCTAAGACCCTCTGAGGTAAGAAATCTACAGGGCGATAGCAAAAAAGCTAGGAAACTTTTAAAATGGAAACCGGTTTATAACTTGGATACTTTATGTTTAGATATGTTGGAGAGTGATCTAAAACTTTATGGGATGACTTTAAGTGAAGCAAAAAAAATAGCAAAAAAAATATCAAAGTAATCTAGTGATCTATCAAATAAAACCTGTAATCGGAAGTTTGGCAAAAAAAAATATAATAAAATATATTAAAAAAGATAATTGGATTACAGAATATAAAAATACTATTTTATTTGAAAAAAAATTTGCAAAATTTACAAATTCTAAACACTGTATATCTTTTCCAAATGGCACATTAACAATGTATGCTATTTTACAATGTTTAAACTTAAAAAAAGACGCCGAAGTGTTGGTAAGTAATTATACAATGGTTGCTACAGCAAATGTTGTTAGTATGGCAGGATTAAAATTAAAATTAGTAGATATATCTGAAAAGGACTTATGTATGTGCCCAGCTGATTTGGAACGAAAAATATCCAAAAAAACTAAAGCGGTAATTTATACTCAAATGAATGGAAGAGTCGGTCAAATAAATAAAATTACTCATATTTGTAAAAAAAAAAAAATTCATTTAATTGAGGACTCTGCTCATGGAATAGGCAGTTACAACAATAAGAAACATGTAGGAAATGCAGGTATTGCTAGCTCATTTTCTTTTAGTATGCCAAAATTAATTACTATGGGTCAAGGTGGTGCAATTATTACAAATAATACTTCCTTTTCTAAAAAGTTAAGATTATTTAAAAATTTCGGAAGAAAAAAAGATGGAATAGATGTACATAATTACTTGGGATATAATTTTAAAATAACTGATTTACAGTCAATATTAGCTTCATCTCAATTACAAAATATAAAAGAAAGAATTAGAATAAAGAAATTAATTTTTAAAAGATATTTTAATAACCTAAAAAAAAATAAAAGAATAACAATGATACCAATGAATTCTGGAGAAACTCCATGGTCGGTTGATATTTATGTAAAAAATACAAGTAAGATTAAAAGAATTTTAGAAAATAAAAGAATTTTTACTAGAAATGTTTATCCTCCTCTAAACAGTCAGAAAATTTATAAAAATTTTAAAGGACTGCCAGTATCAAATAAATACTGCAAGAATGGCCTGTGGTTACCTTCAAGTCTTGATATTAAAATTAAAGAGATAGATAAAATTTGTTCAATTTTAAATAAATATATCTAATAATAATTCTTAATGAAAATACGTAAAAAATGTTTATCGTGCAAAAAAGGTAATTTAAAAGAAATTATAAATTTAGGATTGCATTCTTTTGCAGACAGATTTGTAGAAAAAAAAAATTTAAATAAAAAAGATCCTATTTATCCATTAATAATTGATTATTGTATAAGATGTAAATTTATTCAGTCCAGGATTATAACTGCTCCTAAAGATAGATATTCATCAATAGATTATTCATATACCTCATCAAATTCAAAATACTCAAAAAACCATTGGATTAATTATGCCGAATCTTTACACAAAAAATTTAATCTTAAAAATAAAAAAATTTTAGAAATTGGATCTAATGATGGATTCTTATGTGATTTGTTTAAAAAAAAAGGCGCTCAAGTAATTGGCATAGATGCTTCGAAATTTATGACAAAAATATCAGCGAAGAAAAATATAAAATCTATTAATTCAATCTTTAATTTTAAAGAAAGCAAAAAAATAAAACATCAATTTGGATTATTTGATTTTATAATTGCTAATAATGTCTTTAATCATTCAGACAATCCATCAGATTTTTTAAAAGGAATATTTAATTTATTAAACAAAAATGGTTTATATATATTTGAACAGCCTGATTTTGCTATTGGAGCTATTTCTTTGAAATTTGATCAGATTTATCATGAACACGTATCTTATTTTACATCAAAAAATATAAAATCAATATTAAATCATAATAAGTTTAACTTAATTGGAATAACTAGAAATAAATATCATGGGGGAAGTTTGAGATCAATTGCATCTAAAAAAAATTCAAAATTTTGGAAATTGAAAACAAATTTGAGACAGATTAAAGATTATAATGAAATTTACAAAATTAATTTCTATAAAAAAATGATAAAAAAAATCAATAGTAAAAAGTATATATTTAAGAAAAAATTAAATCTTTTAATAAAAGAGGGTTACACTATTTGTGGAATTGGAGCAGCAGCAAAATCTAATACATTTCTTACTTATTATTCTTTGGATAATAATATTTTAAAATTTATTACAGACGCATCTAAATATAAAAAGAATAAATTTACTCCATACACAAGGATTCCTATAAGGGATGATTTAGAAATAAAAAAATATAAAAAAATTGCTTGTATAATTTTGTCATGGAATATAAGTAATTTAGTAATTAACAAAATTAAAAAAATGAATAAAAAAGTAAAGATTTTGTATACTTAATAAAATGAAATATAAAAAATTAAAGATCAACTTTCAGGATAAACGAGGAACAATTAGTGATATTTTTTACAAAAAAAATATACAACACGTAGCTATAATTAGATCTAAACCAAATATAAAAAGGGGTGACCATTATCATAAAAAAACTACTCAATGGATGTATATAACTAAAGGATCTTTAGAATATTGGTATAAGCCGCTGAAATCTAAAAAAAAACCAAAAATGAAATTATTGAAAGTTGGTGATTTAGTTGAAACACCACCAAATGAGATGCATGCACTTAAAATTGGAAAATATGGTAATGAATTTATTGTTTTTACAATTGGTAAAAGAGGAGGAAAAGACTATGAGGGAGACACTTACAGATTTAAACCTACGTTAATTAAATAATTAATGTACAAAATATATTCAAAAATAAGAAGCAAAAAACTATTACATGTTTTTTACAAGTCAAAAAAGAAATTTGATAGAATTAATTTATCACCTGAAAATGAGTTTCTACAAGCATCTATAATTAAGTTTAATAATAAAAAAATAGTCAAAGCCCATCATCATCTTAATCATAAAATAATTAAAACTAAAAGACCAATTCAAGAGTCCTGGATATTAATTAAAGGAGCAGCAAAAATAACATATTTTGATACCAATAATACAAGAATAAAAAAATTCTTTATGAGTCCAGGAGACATATCTATTACTTTTAGTGGTGGTCATGAATTAGAAATCTTAAAAAAAGGCAGTATATTGTACGAGTATAAAACAGGCCCTTACAAAGGCACTAACAAAGATTTGAAGTATTTAAAAAGCTAACAATAATGATCTTACCCTTAGAAACATTTAGAGGAATATTTGCTCTAATAATTGTTCTACATCATTTAAAGATTGAAACTTTTATTCAAAAATCAAACTTAATAATCAATGGTGGTTTAGTTGTTGATTTTTTTTTCGTATTAAGTGGTTTTGTAATAAGTTTAAATTATATTGATAAAATAAATTCAAAATCAGATTTAATCAATTTTCAAAAAAAAAGATTTCTAAGACTTTATCCTCTTCACATATTAACACTATTTGTTTTTATTCTAATTGAGGTAATTAAATTAATAGTTGAAAACTATACTAATTTACGATCAACTTATGCACCTTTTTCTGGATTTAATAATTACTATTCATTAGTTGCAAATTTTTTTCTACTACATGGATGGTATGGTTGGTCGTTTAATTTGCCAAGTTGGTCTATTTCAACTGAATTTTATACTTATTTGATCTTTGCTATAGCAGTATTAAACGCAAAAAATAAATTATACATTTTTATTTTATTTATTATTTTATCTTTAATTTTATTTATTATAAATAATTTGGGCTATAAAAATCTTGATAATTTTGTTTATCCAGCAAGATGCATATATAGTTTTTTTCTGGGAACTTTAACTTTTTTAATTTATAAAAAATATAAACAAAATTTTTCCCAATTTATTTGCCTTGTATTAATAATTTTCTCTTTTTTATTTATAAATTACAGCGATAGTCTAAGTTTAAATAATAAATATATTTTTGCTCCTTTATTATTTAGTCTTACAGTTTTATTTGTTAGTTGCTTGAATCATAATTCTGTTTTGTATAAAATATTATCAAACAAATATACCGTGTATCTTGGTGCAATAAGTTATGGCGTATATATGATACATTTTGGTTTAGTTTGGTTTTTTAGACAATTTTGTAGATTTGCCTTAAATATTTCAGAAATAGATGATTATTTAGTTTTTGATAATTATTTTGGTGAAATTTTAACATTGATTTTTATAATTATAATTATTTACTTATCTCACTTGTCTTTGAAATATTTTGAGAGAAGGTTTAGATGATTAATTTTTTTTATTTAAAAAATTTTTAAACGTACTTTCAAAAGCTTCATCAAAATCATATTTAGGGACCCAACCATAACTTTTAGCTAAATTTATGTTTAAGAGCTTTTTTGGCATACCATCAGGTTTAGATTTATCATATTTTATTTTTAAACTTACATTAAGTTTTTTCATTAAAAATTTTGCATACCAATTTATTGGATAATCTTTGCCTATACCTATATTTATAAACGGTTCTTTTATCTTTTTTTTCATAAAGAAAATTAAAGCATCTGCAAAATCATCTACATACATTAATTCTCTTCTAGCTTTACCAGTTCCCCATACTACTAGATTTTTTTCTTTTCTAACTTTTGCATAATAAATTTTCTTCAGTAAAGCTGGATAAAAGTGTGAACTTTTTAAGTTATAATTATCGTTTGGACCATATAAATTTGGAGGCATTAAACCTTTAAAGTTTATTTTATGAATTTTACTATAATATTCACACATTTTTAAGCCGGCGATTTTAGCGATAGCGTAAGCATCATTTGTTTCTTCTAATGACCCAGTAAGTAATTGATCTTCTGACATTGGCTGTTTAGTAAGTCGAGGATAAATACAGCTAGAGCCCAACAAAAATAAATTTTTTACTCCAGATAAAAATGATCCATGTATTAAATTATTTTGAATTTGTAAATTTTCATATATAAATTTATCCTTATATTTTTGATTTGCATAAATACCACCCACTCTAGCGGCTGCAACAATTACAAAATAGGGTTTTTGTTTTTTTAGAAATTTAAAAGTTTCTTTTTGCTTGGTTAAATCTAAATTTTTTCTGGTTGAGACTAAGATATTTTTATATCCATTTTCCATTAATTTTTTATATATGGCTGAACCAACCATGCCTCTATGACCGGCCAAAAAAATTTTACTTTTTTTGTTTAATTTCATTTAAGATAATTTAATTCTTTCTCAATCATCTCGTCTATCAATTTACTGAGATTAATTTTAGGTTTCCATTTTAATTTTATCCGAGCTTTTTTTGAGTCACCTAAAAGTGTATTAACTTCTAGCGGTCTATAATATGCCTTGTCACATGCAATTATTATTTTCCCATTAATGTCTTTGGCAATTTCATTTATACCTCTCCCATGCCAAGAAATTTTTAATTTTAATTTTTTTGATACTAAGTTTATAAAATTTTTTACGCTTACTTGTTTACCAGTGGCAATAACATAATCATCTGGTTTTTTTTGCTGCATCATCAGCCACATTGCCTCAACATAATCTCTAGCATGCCCCCAATCTCTTTTTGAATATAAATTGCCAAGATATAATCTTTTTTGTTTTTTTAATTTTATCTTGCACATTCCTTGAACGATCTTTTGAGTTACAAAAGTTTCTCCTCTTCTTGGGCTTTCATGATTAAATAGAATACCATTGCATGCAAAGATACCATAAGCTTCTCTGTAATTGATTGTTATCCAATGAGAATATAATTTCGCAACTCCGTATGGACTTGCTGGATGAAAGGGTGTTTTTTCATTTTGTGGAATTTTTTCATTCTTCCCATATAACTCGGAAGTCCCAGCTTGATAAAATTTAGTTTTTTTTTCTAATTTATTAAATCTGATTGCCTCAAGAATTCTTAAAGAACCCAGTCCATCAGCATTAGCAGTATATTCTGGAGAGTCGAAAGAAACTTGGACATGCGATTGAGCTGCTAAATTATAAACTTCATCAGGTTTAATTTGATTAATTAATCTAGTAACTGATAAAGAATCAGTAATATCACCATAGTGCAAAATGAAACTTCTTTTTTTAAGATGTGGGTCTTGATAGATATGATCAATTCTATTTGTATTAATTGAAGACGATCTTCTTTTAACTCCATGAACAATATATTTTTTTTTTAATAAAAATTCTGATAAATAAGAACCATCTTGGCCAGTTACCCCAAAAATTAAAGCTACTTTTTTTTTCATGATTTTAATTTAAATAAACTATATACATCTATTCGTAAAGAAATAGAATATTAGGAATATTATAATATTATATATTCAATTTTCTGCAAAAAATTTTTAACTGTTTTTTTGAGAAATTTATATTAATTTTTTTTAATAATTTCTTATTTGATAGTGTAAACGAGTCATTATTTGATTTAACAAAATATATTTTCTTGAAAAAATCCAGGGAAAGCCATTTTGTTATTTCAGATATATATATTTTTTTTGAAATGGATACATTGAAAATACCAGTAACTTCTTTTTTAATTAAATTTCTTATAACAACGCATAAATAATCTATTGAAATAAAATCTTTAAAATTATTTTCAACTTTTATTTTTTTATTTTTTTTTTTATATCTAATGAAATTATCTAAAAAAAGATTATGTGTTTTTCTTCTTTTTATATGTTGTCTTTTTCCAATTACATTTGAAATTCTTAATGAAATTAAATTTTTTTGTAATTTTCTGTATAAATACTTTTCTGTAATAATTTTATTTTTAGCATATTGATCCATTGGTTTTAGTTCAGTTTTTTCAGAGATATTAAATTTTGGTTTATAAATTTTTCTTGTATTAAAAAAGAAATATTTAAATTTTTTATCTTTAAAGTATTTGATTATATTTCTATCTAAATCAAATTTTTTATTATATTTTTTTTTTATATAATTTTTGTGAATTGAAGTATTTATTATGTGAGAATATTTATAATTGAATTTTTTTTTTTTTACAAAATCCTCAAATGAATAACTTTCAACATTATAAAATTTGGACAAGTAATTTTTTATATAAAATCCTAGAAAACTTTTTTTGCCTATAATTAAAATTTTGTTGTTCATTTTATTAATCTATTAGCAACCAATGTTACAAAAGTATCCAAAGATAGTGAAAAATTTTTTTTATTAATCTTATATAAATATTTCAAAAAATTATGAGCTTCGCTTCTTCTTCTCCACCAATTTTTTGAAAATTTTTTAAAATTTGAGGAAGCGGTATTGTTATTCTGTTGATAAAAAGTAAGGTAATTTGGAACTATAAATATTTTACCAAAGTCTAAGTATGCTTGATTAATCAATCTAAAATCGAACCATATGTTTTTGAAATTTCTTTTTGATATTTTAGATAGAATATTTTTTAAATATTTTTTTTCTACAGCAATACAACTTTGAGGACCAAATTTAGGCCAAGGTATAAAATATTTATTTCTACTAACTATATTTATTTTTTTTTGTTTTTTTTTACTAAAATAAAAAATTGGTTTGTCAAAACATATTTTGAATTTCTTCTCTTTAAAATATCTCATGACTATTTCTACTTTATTTTTTTTAAAATAATCATCACTATCTAAAAAAAAAATAATTTTTCCTTGAGATTTTGATATTCCTTTTTTACACGCATTAATTTGGTTCAAAGATCCATAATTAGTTTTTTTTGATGTTTTCAATATTTTAATTTTTTTGAATTTTTTTATAACTGAAATTGAATTATCTGTTGAATGATCATCTACAAAAATTATTTCAAGGTTTTTATAAGATTGTTTTTTTAAAGATTTAATACATCTTTCTATATACTTGCTGTTATTAAAGTTTACAACTATTACAGATGCTTTAACTTTATTTGTCTGGTCTCTCATATATGTATTCAAATGTTTTTCTAAAATTCATTTTTATTTTAAATGATAAATTAAAACCATTTGTATTTAAAAATGCTTTAATTTCAGAATATTTATAGTTTTTTTTAATCATTAAATCGTAGTGATGTTCAAAATAGATAAATTTAATTTTTTTTAGATCTTCTTCATTTATGCCTTTAAGTACTTTCAGTTCATAGCCCTCTGTATCTATTTTTAATAAATGAACAGTGTTTAATTCCTTAAATTCTTTAAAAGAGCTTAAGGGACGAACTTCGGTGGTAATTTCATCATATTCAATATTTTTTTTTTTATCTAAAAAAGAAATAAATCTTTTTTTTCTTTTATAATATTCGGTATTTTTATTAATTTCATTAAATGTAGATGACGATGTTTCTTTGAAGACTTTTAATTTTTTTTTATCATATTCGTCTGAAATACCGCAATTAATTAATACAATTTTATTTTTCGTTTTTATTTTATTTTTTAGTAAATTAAATATTCTTGGATTAGCTTCAAAAGAAATTATTTTATTAATACTTAAATTTCTATCAAATATGTCAATTGTTTCTCCTAAATGGGCTCCAATATCTACAATATTAAGATGATTTAATTTAAATTTTTTTTTAAAAAATTTAATTATTTTTTTCTTATTTTGAAAATCAATTATGCTGATAAAAAAAGAAAGTACTCTAATATAAATTAAATTAAGCATAATACATAAATCTTA
>MDTA01115457.1_pt1 | contig 11157 bp, 11 predicted proteins | sample 811151 | NCBI WGS metagenome assembly MDTA01 (sample SAMN05326648, study PRJNA326480) | marine metagenome | isolation source: seawater | place: Indian Ocean: South | collected 2010 | reverse complement strand
TATTCAAATATTCATTTTTTTTTGCTTTAATTATGTTTTCTTTAATTTTTTGTGCATTTAAATTATCAATATCTAAATCTCTAACATCATTTAATTTTAAAAAAATAATCGAGTTTGATTTAAAAATTGGATTTGAAACTTGACCTTTATTAATTTTTTTTACTTCTTTAAAAAAAATTGACGAAAGAGATCTCGAGCTTATCCAGCCAATATCTCCTCCATTAAGTTAAGACGGAGAAACGCTAAATTTAATTGCTGTATTTTCAAAACCAATTTCTTCAATCTGCTTTTGTATTTCACTTACTGTTTTTTCTCTATCTGATAAGTTTTCAACAATAACTTCTATTTCAGCAAGTTTATATTCAACTATTTTCTTTTGATTATTGATAAAATCATTCAATTCACGTTCAATCTCATTATTGTTAAGATTAATTTTTTTTCCGTACAGTTTAAAAATTAACTTTTGCCAAGCGAATTCGATTTGTATTTCTCTTTGATATTTCTCAAAATCTATATTGTAAGATTTAAATAATTTTTCAAGACCAACAATGTCAGTATTATATTGTGAGGCAATCTGTATTAAATAGTTGTTTACATTTTGATCTTTTTTTATTGGCAGGTTTAGATTTGATAATTCTTCTTCTTTAAGTTTTAGGTCAATTAAAGTTCTCAGAGCAGGTTGTTTAACCGAATTAATATTTGATTGAGTTAATTCTTGATTACTTAAAAACAAAATTAACTTTACTTTATTCTTTAAATCATAAGAACTGATTATTCTATTCTCAACTTTGGCAATTATTGAAGTTTGAACTTGTGACATCAGCCAAGAATTAGATAAAGTTACAGAAAATGTTAGATATAGAAATAAAAAAATTCTCATCATCTTTATTGGTTAAATAAAGGAGAGTTTAAATTTCCAAATGGTATAAGTGTAAGTTTAAACATCAATGAGTTTTCAGCTTCAAGTTCAGAATCATCGTAAAATTCTCTTCTATAAACTAAACCAGCCTTTAAACAATCATTAATGTATTCGTAACTTATATTATAAAATTCTGCAGAATTTGTTATCAGGTTTCTTTTAGTTTCAAAATTAACCAAACCGTTATTTCCTCTCGCTAACTCGATGCTTGTTTTAAAATATTCTTGATCGCCCACATGTTTATCCTCTAATAAATAATTAAAGTTAATTTTAAATGGATTCGCATTAAAACTTGCTCCAAATTCGTTATAATTTATATCATTATAATTTTGATCTACAGCAAAGTTATGGCTTAAACTTACTGTGTCATTCAATTTAAAGTTTGAGTTTCCAACAATGTCTGATAATTTTTCATCTAAACTTGTTGAAGTTGGCATATTCTTGTTTTCCTTTAAATTAATTATTTGACCAATTGTAAAATCAAATTCTTTATCTGAAGCATTTAATTTATAATCGAAGCCTAAGGTCGTACTAGCACCACTTTCAAAGTTATTATATGTATTTAAACGATCTAAATTAAAAATATTGTCGTGTCCTAATCTTAAAGAATCATCAGTTTCTTTACGCATATGATCCGGGGAATACCTAAATAGCGCTTTCGGTGTTAGTAGATGTTTTGAATTTTTATTTGAGCTCTTAAAAAGATCAATTTTTGTTAAATATCCTAGAGCTCCAAATAACTCGTGAGTTGTATCCTCTTTATACGCTGAGTCATTTTTAGCTTCATAATTTATATTTTTTAATTTACCTAATAAAGTGCCTTTCAATCCCGAAGAATGAGTAAAGCTTTTAAATTTCCAGTCGATATCATTGATAAAGAATTTTGTAAATTTGTTTGTATCATAGTTGAGCACATTTACATTTGAGGTAAAATCTGCAGTCCCATATTTTTGACTGGCAAATAAGTTTTTATCAACAACTATATCAGGTAAAACATATTCATACCTATCATTATAGTTATCTTTTAAAGTTCTAAATGCACTAGCCCTGAATCCAAAAAACAAATCTTCATTTTCATGTAAAAAACTCAAAGAATTTTCCAATGTTTCAGTTTCATAATCGACTAGGTCAGTATCTATTTTATAAAGTTTTAAATACTTATCATTTGATACGTTTTGAACTTTAACTTCTATAGAATTATCTGAACCAGAGTTACCTTTGAAATTTTTAATGAAGCTAGAAAAGAAATGTGTTTTCTCTCCAGGTTTTTTTGTATCACTTGTTCTTTTATAACCTTGAGTGTAACCAAAATCAAATAACAAATTAGATTTTGCAAAAGCCTGACGGTACTCCCCTAATAAAAGCGGATTTTCATTTAGAAAGAGTTTACTAGAAACTGTCAAGTCTTTATCTCTGTCTAAAGCAATATAATAAGGAATTTGAAAACCGCTCCCTAAATTTTTAGAGGTTGAAAAGGTAGGTGGTAAAAATCCAGATCTACGATCAACTGTTGGATCCGGATGTGATAGCATAGGTAAATAAAAAATTGGAAAATCATAAACTTTTATTACAGCATTATCGTAATAAATTGTTTTCTTTTTTTTATCGTGACTCATCTTTTTTGCTTGAAGCGACCAAGGGGGGCATTTGTCTTTTTTTCTATAATCGCACAAAGTAAATACACTTTTTGTATACTGACTTTTAAATTCATCTATTTTGACAGTGTTTGCAAAAATTCTTGGCTTGTTTCTTTTGTCAATTTTAAAAGACTCATCGTTTAAAAAAGCTTTGCTATCTGTTCCAACTATCTCTTTCTTTTTCTCATCAATATAAATTTGCGTAAAATAATAAGAATTATTTTTTGAGTCCTTTACTTCAATATTGCCAATAGACTTAAAAAAATTATTTTTTGTAGAATATTCAAAATTATCTAGACTAATATTGTTGTTTTCTAAATCGATCAAAATCGCAGGTTTATCCGAAGTTATTATATTTTTTTTATTATCGAATACAATATCTTCACCAGTTAAACTATAACCCTCAGATGTTTTAATGTAAGTTTTTCCTACACTTGTAAGAAGCTTAATATCTTTATCATATTTAGCGTAATTTGTTTCAAGGGTATTTTTATACTCATCAGTTACTACTACTTCACCTTTAAACAATGTTAACCTTGTTTTTTTATCAATTGAAATATTTGATGATTGAATATTTAGATTTTCAGCTATTGCCGTTGTGCAGAAGTAAAAAAAAATAATTATAATTATAAAGCTATTTTTCATTTATTTGTAATATTCCTATAGACGCAAATAAGCCAATAGTGGTTACTGGCACCCAGGCAGCTAAAGATAAAGAAATTCTATTTGTCTGCCCTAAAGCTAGAGATAAATCTTTAAAATAATAAACTCCAACACAAGCAATTAAACCAACGACAATAAATGTAAAATTGTTTGATTTTTTTAAAGTGCTCATCGTTAAAATTGATGCTAATGCAGTCATTATTAATAAAAAAAATGGAACTGATAATAGTGCATTAAGATTTTGATCTAAATAGTTTTTATTATAACCCTTATTTTGTAAGGTTTTATAATTTAAAACTAGATCTAAAAAAGACATTGTATCTAAATTTTTGAATAAACTGTTAATTTTTTCATGATCGTATTTAGAAGTTATAAAATACTCTTTTAAAAATTTTTGATCTTGAACCCCATCTTCAAATTTACTTATTCTAGCATCTTCTAAAATCCACTGATTATTTGATATATCAGCCTTTTTTGAAGTTATTTTTTCTGTCATTCTAAAATTTTCATCCAAATTAAAAATTACTATATTTTTTAAAATTTTATTTTTAGTTTCATCAGCTGATATTATTCTATGTCCAGTTGACAAATTTTCTTTAATCCATAAACCATTTTTATTTATAGTTACTAAATGGTCAATATCTCTTGAATATTCTGATTTCGTTTGTTCATAATACTTCATCATTACAGATGTTACAGGGTTGATTACAAACAACACAAACCAACCAAAAATAAAAGACGAAAGACCTAATATTATAAAAATTTTAAAATTAGAAAATCCAAAAGCTTTTAACGAAAGCAGATCTGTGCTGTTTCTTAAATTTAAAAGAAACCACATACTAGATATAAAAAAAATGAATGGCAAAAGTTTGATTAATAAACCTGGTATGTAAAGACAAGTTAAAATTATTGGGGTAATAATTGGAGTATTTAAATTTTTGAAAAATTCAATCTCCTCAAAAAGGTTTAAAATTACGCCAAAGCAGAAAAAAATTAATATCACTATCATTATAGTCGTAAAAAAACCTGAAAGTAAATAATTCATTAAAATTTTGTTCATTTTAAAACTGACTCCTTAGAAAATTTATAAATTAATAAAAAATATATTAGAGGCATTAAAATAAAAGGGGAGGAAATAAACAAGGTGCTTATTATTTTTGAAATTCCAGTGTAACGAATAATTAATTCAGAATAAAGTAATATTAAAAAACTTGCTAAAAAAATGAAATATTTATTTAGAAAAAAATTTTTTTTATCATTATTTTTAATTAGTAAAAATGAACATATAAGGGCGATAATTGGTATATAAAAAGGTAATACAATTCTTCTGTTTAAAACTGTTGTAATTTCTTTTTTAGTATTTTTTTTACAGTTAAGAATCTTTTCATTGTAGGATGCAAAAACGCATCTAAGGAGATCTGATGTTGGAGTTTCTTGTAACTTTGGAACTTTTATAGTACTTGTTTGAAGATTTGTTAAGTCAATATTTAATTGCGTAAATTTAATCAAATCACTTTTGGTATTATCGCTATTCGCTGTAATAATATTACCATTAAAAAGTATCATTCTTTTTTCCTCTACAATACCTTCTTTAGCAATGATGGTAGTAGTTTTTTTATCTGAAGAGTTTGACGTTAGATTTTTTAAAATATTTGATTTGTCATGCAAAAATACATTTTTGATTTCATTATTTAATCTTTGTTCAACTAAAAAAGTAAATCCTTTAAAGGAGTCGCTAAATTGTTGAATTCTTATTGTAGGTAAAATAGAATTATATCCATCTTTACTTAATAAGTTCCTTGATTTGTTTAATGCCAAAGGAGTAATAAAAGTTGAAAAAAGTAAATAGATTATCAATATAAATAATGTGATTAAAAAAAATAAATTTACCAATCTGATTTTCTTTACTCCAGAGGTCCACAATATTACGAACTCGTTTTCTTGAATTTGTTTAATAACAAAAATTATTAACGCTATTAAGAAAGAGAGTGGTATAAATTTAGTTAAAATTCCGAATAAATTTAAAAAGGAATACTGAAAATACAGTAAAATTGAGTACCCATTTTCGACTATTAGATCTAAAAAATTAACTGCTCTTACTGTCCAGGCAATAATAGATAGCCCAAACAATACAACAAAAAATGTTTTTAAAATTTCTCTTATAAAATTCTGATAAATTTTGTTTTGTAACATGTCAATTTGAAGTACTAAAATAATGCAACTTTAAATAAAACTCAACCTATGATAGTACTGTATGATGAATTTTCCATTGAAATATGGTATATTTGTACATATATACCTCACAACTCTAGATATTTAAAAATATGTCAATAAAGATTAATTATTTAAACAAAACAAGTAGTAGTTTTTCAGCTAATCTTGTCTTATTCTCAAATGAGAAGTTTAATCTTAGTGGGTTAAAAAATTATCTCTCTAATTCTGAATTTTCTTACATAAATGATTTGCTAAGAACCAGCGACTTAAAAAAAAATTTACTTGTTTTTGAATTATCTTCAAAAAAAAATATAGTTTTAATCTCAATAAAAAATAATTTAAAAAATTTTGACGTAGAAAATTTGGGAGCAGAGTTCTACGTTCGGATCAATTATGGAAAAAGTAAAGAGTATTCTATAATCTCTGAAAGCATATCAGCAAAACAAAATAATTTTTTAGGTTATTTTCTTCACGGACTTAAATTAAAATCATATGAATTTAAAAAATACAAAACTAAAAAAGACAATAGGATTATTACTCTAAATGTTTTTGGAAGTAAAAAACCATCTTTACAAAACCAATTAAAATTTAAAGCTTTAGAAGAAGGAACTTTTTATGCAAGAGATTTAGTTTCAGAACCAGGCAATGTTCTTCACCCAGACGAATACGCAAAAAGAATAAACTCTCTAAAAAAAGATGGTTTAAAAATAAATATATATGATGAAAAAAAATTAAAAAAACTTGGTATGCACGCTTTGCTTGGCGTAGGTCAAGGAAGTATAAGAGGGTCGTATCTCGTAACAATGGAATGGAAAGGGGCAAAAAATAATTCTAAGCCTTTAGCTTTTGTTGGAAAAGGAGTTTGTTTTGATACAGGTGGTTACTCTTTAAAGCCTGCGAAATTTATGGAAGATATGACTTATGATATGGCTGGCTCAGCTACAGTGGTGGGGTTAATGAAAAATTTGGCAATGAGAAAAGCAAAAGTAAATGCAGTTGGAGTCGTAGGACTTGTAGAAAACATGGTAAGTGGTAACGCTCAGCGTCCAGGTGATATAGTTAAATCTTATAGTGGAAAGACTATAGAGATATTAAATACTGATGCAGAGGGTCGACTAGTTTTAGCGGATGCATTAACTTTTACTGAAAAAAAATTTAAACCAAAATTTATAATTGATTTAGCAACTTTAACCGGAGCTATAATAGTATGTTTAGGATCTGAATATGCAGGTCTTTTTTCTAATGATGACAAATTATCTAAACAAATTTTTAATGCAGGTGAAAAAGTCGAAGAAAAAGTTTGGAGAATGCCTTTACACAAAAATTATGATAAATTAATGAATTCAAAAAATGCTGACGTACAAAATATTAATTACGTAGGGGGTGCAGGCTCTACAACTGCAGCTCAATTTTTACAAAGATTTATTTTAAATAAAACACCTTGGGCTCATTTGGACATCGCTGGTATGGCTTTCTCAAAATATGGAGGCGCTTTAAATTCGGGAGGTGCAACAGGATTTGGTGTTAGACTATTAAATGAATTAATAGAAGAAAATTATGAGTGATATAGAGCAAACATTATCTATTATTAAACCTGACGCTGTCGAAAGAAATTTAATTCAAGATATTAAATCAATATTTACGAAAAATAATTTAAAAATAAGAGAGGATAAAAAAATTCATATAACAAAAGAGGAAGCAGCAGAATTTTATAAAATTCACCAATCCAAACCATTTTATGATGCTTTATGTTCTTATTTATCATCTGGACCAATAGTCGTAATGATTTTAGAAGGTAAAAACGCAGTCGTACAAAATAGAAAATTGATGGGCGCAACTGATCCAAAAAATGCAGAGGAAAATACGATAAGAAAACTTTATGGCATATCTATTGACAAAAACTCTGTTCACGGATCTGACTCGATAGACAACGCAAAAAAAGAAATTAATTTTTTTTTCAAAAATTAAGTATATCTAAAAATTTGAATAATAGACTCGAAAAAAGCTTTGCGTTCTAGTTTTTGAGTTTTGTGTTTAAGAACTGAGATATCATCATCTTTTTTTACAAAAAATTTTTTTTGTAAAATTATTTGACCACTATCTAAATTTTTGCTTACATAATGAATAGTACATCCTGTGACAATATCTTTGTTCTTAATTACTCTTTCATATGTTTTCAACCCTTTATACTTTGGAAGAAGAGATGGGTGAACGTTGATAATTTTTTTCCGAAAATTTTTTATAAATCTATCAGGTATTATTTTCATATAGCCAGCCAAACATATTAATGATATTTTATATTTTTTTATTTCTTTGAGTAATTCATAATCATAGTTTCTTTTTTGAGTGTTAACTATATAATAAGGAATTGAATTTTTTTTTGCATGAAATATTCCTTTAGCATTTAAATTATTAGAAATTACGAGCTTTATTTTTGCCGGAAAATTATAATCTCTAGATTTCTTTATCAAAGTTTGTAAATTTGAACCGTATCCAGAAATAAAAATACACGTATTTTTTTTTACCATTTTATAGAATTTAAAAAATTAATTTTTTTAGTGTTTTGTGAGATATAGCCTATTTCATAAGGGGTAAATTCTTTTGAAAAATATTTTTTTAATTTTTTAAAATTTTTTTTTTCTATAATAAGACAAAATCCAACTCCACAGTTAAAAGTTTTTAACATTTCTTGATCAGATAAATTATTTGATTTTATCCATGAAAATATTTTTTTGACTTTAATTTTCGATAAATCTATATTAGCACACAAATTATTTGGAACCGATCTAGTGATATTTTCCAAAAGACCACCACCAGTTATATGGGCAGCAGCATTAATTAAATTTTTTTTTATCAATTTCAAAATTTCATTTGTATAGATTTTAGTTGGTCTTAACAACTCGAGTTTTAAATTTTTAGGAATTTTTTTTCTTTTTAAAATAGATCTTACCAAAGAGTATCCATTAGAGTGAATACCGTTTGATGGTATTGCAACGATTAAATTATTTTTTTTTACGTTTTTTTTACTTAAAATTTTTTTTTTCGAAACGATTCCTACACTAAATCCTGCCAAATCAAATTTATCGTTATCATAAATTCCTGGCATTTCAGCAGTTTCACCACCAATAAGTTTGCAATTTGAAATCTTACATCCTTTTAAAATACCTTTTAAAATTTTTTTGTTTTTATTAAATTTAATTTTCCAACCGCAATATAATCTAAAAAGAATAATGGTTTTGCACCTTGGACTATTAAATCGTTAACACACATGGCAACTAAATCTATTCCTATAGTATCAAATTTTTTAAATTTATTTGCTAAATCCAATTTAGTTCCTACTCCATCAGTGCATGAAACGATAACAGGATCTTTAATTTTTATGTTACTGATATCAAAGATAGAGCCAAAAGCCCCAATATTATGTTGACCAAAAGAATTATTCGTTTTTTTGACATTTTTATTAGTTAATTTTGAGATGTGATTAACAAATTTATTAGCTACAGAAATATTAACACCGCTTTTTTTGTAACTATTTTGTATTTTTTTCATTAATAAAAATGATAATTAGCTAATTATGAAAAATTTAATTTTTTTAAGTATTATAATAATTATTTTATTTAAAACTGGAAATGTTTTATCCAACAACAATATATTTAATGTTAATAATATTGAAATAAGTAACGAATTTTCAAAAAATAAACAAAAAATAGTCAATCAGTCATTTAGAAAAGCGTATGACGAGCTTATTAAGAGACTTTTATTAGAAGATGATTATAATAAGCATGCAAATTTAAATTTAGATCAAATTAAAGATTTAATTTCTTATTATCAGATTATAACGCCTAATACCGAGAATAACAAAAATGAAAATATAATTGTTAATGTTTTCTTTAATAAAAAAGAGATACACAAGTTCTTTTATAAAAAAAATCTTCTTTATTCTGATATTATAAATACTGAAGTAATTTTATTTCCACTATTAAAAAAAAATGAAAAATTTTTTATATACACCCAAAATTATTTTTATGAAAATTGGAATATCGAAAGTAATGACGGATTAATACAATATGCGTTACCTGTAGAAAATATTGAAAATATTCAAAAAATAAATCTTAATAAGGATAAAATTTATAAAATTGATATAGGCAATTTTTTTAATGAATACCCGTCAAATAACATAGTCTTTGCTAATATTGAACTAAATAAGAATAAAGCCGATATTTTTTTAAACACCAGAATAGAAGGAAAAAAAATTAATAAAACATTAAATTTAAATAACAAAAGAAATTTAAATCAAATAGAATTTAATAAAGAGATCATAACGAAAATAAATCAAACAATAAAAGATCTAATTAAGTCACAAAATTTGATAGATGTAAGAACTCCTTCTTTTTTAAATGTTAAAATAAAACAAAACAATAAGAACAACTTGGCTAGATTTTCTAGCAAAGTGAAGAATATTGATTTAATTGATAATTTTTATGTTCAACAACTAAACAAAGATTTTGTTATTGTTAAAATAAAATATCTTGGAAAAATTGATAAAATTATAAAAAAACTAAAATATGAGAAAATTTTTCTAAAAATGTCCGAGGGACAATGGCAATTAAGCTTAACCTAATGAGTCAATTAATTTTTAAATTTCCTTTTAAAAAAAAATATTATGAACAAGATTTTTATGTTTCCAAAAATAATTTCTCTGTGTATAAATTAATTGAAAGTTGGCCGAATTGGCCTGGAAAGTGGGTAAATATTTTTGGTCCTAAAGGATCAGGTAAAACACACCTGGCTAATATTTTAAAAAAAAAAATTGATAATGTTTTAATTAAAGAAGCCTGTAGTGTCGATGAAAAGGTACTACCATTATTTGATAAAGCTAGTTGTTTAATTATAGATGATTACAAATTAAATATTAATGAAGAGCTTTTTTACACTATTTTAAATCAGTCGAAACAAAATGAAAAATATGTAGTGGTTAACTCTTTACAGCCTATCAAAAGTTCAAAATATACTTTAGGAGATCTAAAATCTAGAATATAGAGCTTTACTAATTTTGGTATTGAGTTACCAACAGATGAACTATTACTCGTGATTATATCAAAATATTTTTCTGATAAACAAATCGACATTAACCCAAAAGTATCAGAATATATTATAAAAAACATTGAACGATCATATGAAAAAGTATTTAAATTAATAAAAGAAATTGATGAGTTGTCTTTATCTTCTGGAAAGTCGATAAATATTAATTTAATAAAAAAAGTATTAAAAAATGAATAAATATAGAACTCATAATTGTTCAGAACTTACTGATAAAGATACGGGAAAAGTTGTATCTTTATCTGGATGGTTACACAGAAAACGAGACCACGGAAATTTACTATTCATTGATCTAAGAGATCATTTTGGATTAACTCAATGTGTTATAGAAAATAAAAATAAATTTTTTTCTTTACTAGAGAAGCTAAAGCCAGAATCTGTAATAACGATAAAAGGAAAAGTTTCAAAAAGGGAAAAAGGAACTGAAAATCCAGATTTATTAACTGGAAAAATTGAAATTCACATCGAGTCTATAGAAATATTATCAGAAGCAAAAGAATTGCCCATGCCAGTTTTTGGTGAACAAGACTATCCTGAGGAAATAAGACTTAAGTATAGATTTTTGGACTTAAGGAGAGAAGAGATGCATAAAAATATAATTTTAAGATCAAAAGTAATTTCTTT
>MDTA01057668.1_pt1 | contig 11157 bp, 8 predicted proteins | sample 811151 | NCBI WGS metagenome assembly MDTA01 (sample SAMN05326648, study PRJNA326480) | marine metagenome | isolation source: seawater | place: Indian Ocean: South | collected 2010 | reverse complement strand
TGTCATGGAGTTTTTGATTTATTACACTACGGCCATTTAGAACATTTTAAAGAAGCAAAACAAAATGGAGATATTTTAATAGTTACAATTACTCCAGATAAATATGTTAACAAAGGTCCTGGAAGGCCAGCTTTTAACGAAAATTTAAGAGCGTTATCGTTATCTGAATTGAAATCAATTGATTATGTGGCGATTAACTCCTCTCATTCTGCAACGAATGTTATAAAAAAACTCAGACCAAATTACTATTGCAAAGGTCCAGACTACAAAGATCTGAATAATGACGTTACTCAGGAAATAACAAAAGAAATCAGCGCAGTTAAAAAAATAGGTGGTAAGATTATATTTACTAAGGGAAAAACTTTCAGTTCAAGTAATTTAATCAATCAATTTTTGATAAACAAACAAGACTCCAAAAGCTTATTATTAGGAAAAATTAAGAAAGAATTTAATTTTAATAAAATTAAAAAAATTTTTGATAAAATTAAGAAAATTAAGATTTTAATAATAGGTGAATTAATAATAGATAAATATGTTTTTTGTGAAGCATTAGGAAAGTCTGGAAAAGAACCAGTGCTAGTTTTAAAAGATAAATTTTCAGAGGAGTATTTAGGAGGTTCAGGAGCAATTGCTAAGCATGTATCTGAATTTTCTAATAATATCACTCTTTTTTCAATGATTGGAGAAAAAGGTGAATTTAAAAATAAAATCAAAAGTATACTTCCAAAAAATGTACAGTTGAAACTTTTAAATAAAAACAACTCTCCAACTATTCTAAAAACAAGATTTGTAGACTCTGTTAATTTAAACAAGGTATTGGGAGTCTACAATATTAATGATGACCTTTTAGATAGGAAACAAGAAAATAAACAATTTAATTTTTTAAATAAAAATTTACCAAAGTATGATCTTGTAATTGTATCGGATTATGGTCATGGTTTTATCACAAAATCTTTAGCAAAGTTAATTTGCAGAAAATCAAAATTTTTAGCTTTAAATGCCCAGGTTAATGCTGCGAACATTGGTTATCATAGTATGAGAAATTATAAAAATATCAGTTGTGTAATTATAAATCAAAAAGAACTTGAGATGGAATTTAGAGAAAAATCTAAAAATTTAAACGATCTCATTAAAAAATTAGCCTTAAAAAATAATATTAGCAATTTAATAGTCACACAAGGATCAAAGGGTGCAGTTCTTTACGATAAGAAAAAAAATAAATTTTATAAATCCCCAGCGTTTGCCACTCAGGTTACAGATAAAATTGGAGCAGGGGATGCTTTTTTATCTCTATCTTCTATTCTATTAAAAACTAAAGAGAAAAAAGAATTAGCTCTGCTTATGGGTTCACTAGCTGCAGCTCAGTCAACTGAAAGTTTAGGAAATAAGTCTTCAATCAGCAAAATCAAAATACTCAAAAGTTTAGAACATCTCCTAAAATAAAAAATTTAGAGATATGCAATGTTTCAAAAAAATTTAGTGATAAAATATTTAATTTATCCGACAATATTAATCTTATGTTTAATAGTTAAAATTATTAGACCTCTAATTTTTATAAGATTCGGCTGTCTTTACGCGGACAAAATAGGTCCTTTTGCATCAAATAATGAACTTATACTTTGTGAAAAAGATCTAATAGTGCAACCGAAAAACTGTTTTGACATTTACTGTGAATCATCGCAGGGACATGTTTGTAATAATCAACTTCTTCAAATGTGGAGAAGAAAATTTCGAGTTTGGAAAAATTCCTATTTTTTTTGGTATATCTGCCGCCGTATACCTTTTCTAAATTCACATTTAATAAGCAGTTTTAAGGGCAGTAGGGATATAAAAGGTTTACTTGCAAGAACAAAACCACACTTAGAATTTTTACACCATGAGAAAAAAATTGCAACGCAGGAAATGAAAAAATTTGGAATTGGAAATGATGATAATTTTATTTTGATTATGAATCGCGGTTCAAAATTTTTAAATCAATTTTTTCCATCAAAAAAAGATTTAAGTTATAATGATTTTAGAAATTGTGAGATTAAAGATTTTTTATTAGCTGCTGAAAATTTGACCAAAAAAAAAAATTTTATAATTAGAATGGGCAAAGGAGTAGATGATAAAATCATTTCCAACAATCCTAAAATTATAGACTATGAATTAGGGGGATTTAGATCTGAATTGTTAGACATTTATTTATCAGCAAAATGTAGGTATATTATATGTTCAGACACTGGATTTGCGGCAGTTCCATGCTGGCTTTTTAGAAAACCTCTAGTAAGTGTAAACTTTTGCCAAATTGAGCATTTACATCCCTGGTTACCTAATTGGCTTTTCATTTTTAGAAAATATTGGGTGAAAAATGAAAAAAGATTTATGAAAATTGAGGAAATAATAAAATCTGGAGTTGGAAAATTAAATCATAAAGATGAATATGAGAAGAAAGGAATTGAACTTGTAAAAAATTCTCCAACAGAAATTTTAGACGCATCCGAAGAAATGGAAAGCAGATTGAATGGAACATGGAAGACAGAAGAAGAGGATGATTTACTTCAGAAAAAATTCTGGAGTCATTTTAAGAATAGTAAGCTTCATGGAAATTTTAAATCTAAAATCGGCACAAAATTTTTGAGGGAAAATAGAGATATATTATTATGAAAATAGGTTTTTACTCTCATAATTTTAATGTACTAGGTAAGTATTGGGAAAATTTGAAAGATATTGCAGATTGTTGGTGGGGAGTACCAGATCCAAAATTAAACGATCTTTTAATAGAAAAAAAAATAAAAAATATTGTTTTTTGTGAGGAAAAATTTGAGAAAGATTTAAGTGTAAAAAAAGGAAATATGTATAGATCTACTGATAAAATTACAGCACAAAAAAAAATTGCTGAAGAAATTAATCCAGATTTATGGATTGTTGATACTGCTAATAAGCTGAATCATTATTCTACAAAATCTTTACGTGTTCAAACATTTCACACATTGCCCCTAAAAAAATTTAACTTTTTTGAACCTGTATTAAACTATGATCTTCTTCTTTTACCTGGCAAATTCCACAAAGATGAGTTCATAAAAAGATTTAAAAACAAAGTAAACCTTGAAAAATTAAAGATAGTAGGTTGGCCGCAAGTCGATGATTTAATTAATGGATCTTTCAGTAGAGATCAAATCTTAAAAGATCTAAAACTAGATCCTCAAAAAAAGACAATTATGTATGCTCCTACTTGGGGTTGGGGCAATGGTAATATTTCACTTTTTTGTAGAAATTTGGGAAAAGAAAAAGAAGTTTTCACCAAACTTTGCGAACATGCCTCAAAAAATAATTTAAATTTAATTATTAGGCTTCATAGCCTTTCTTTCGCTGCCGAAAATAAAGAATTAATTAAAATTGCAAATAAACATGGTGTATTATGGCAAACTTCTTCAACTCAAAATTTTAGAGACGATCCAAATAAATTCTTGTGGATTACCGATATATTAATTAGCGATATATCCGGAATTATTACAGAGTTTTTGGTTCTAGATAGACCTATAATTTATATTGACCCAGATGATGAAAATAATCCATGGATTGATAGCGATATGCCAAAAGATTTTAGAGCAGGGAATATAGTAAAGACATTTAATGATCTTAAAAACTCAATAGATGATGCATTAAAAAATCCAAAAAAATTTTCAAAAAAAAGAAATCAAATAAAAAATTATATTTATAGTTATACTAGCGGTAAATCAACTGAAATGGCTTGTAATACCATCATTGAATTTGCAAAAAATAATGGATTAAAATAAAATTTTCAAATGGGATATTTAAACATTAATTATTACAAAAAAAATAAAAATAAGAAAGATAATAGATCTGATATTACAAAAAGAAGAACAATTATAAATAAGATAATAGCTTGGGAAAGAGGAAAAGAATATTACGATGGAGATAGATTAAACGGATACGGAGGTTTTAAGTATGATGGAAGATGGTTAAAAATCTTACCAAAATTTATTAAAAAGTATAATTTAAAAAAAGGATCAAAAGTTTTAGATGTCGGGTGCAAGAAAGGTTTTTTACTTTACGATTTAAAAAAACTTGTTCCTGGAATTAAAATTTATGGAATTGAAGATCACAAATATCCTATAGATAGAGCTGTTAAAGAAGTTAAAAATGAATTGAAGATAGGCGAGTATCATAGTCTGCCTTTTAAAAAAAATTTTTTCGACGCAGTTTTTGCCTTTCACTGTATTTATCGATTAAATTTTGGTGATACCATAAAATCTATTAAAGAAATCCAAAGAGTAACAAAAAAACATAGCTATATAACATTAGGTGCTTACTCTGATAAAAAAGGAAAAGAACTTTATGATAAGTGGGGAATTATCTCTACTTCTCATTTGCACATCAAAGACTGGAAAAAAATTTTCAAGTATATCAAATATAAGGGAGATTATAGTTTTACCACTCCAGAAAGTTTAGGATTAAAAAAATAATTAAATGAATATTTTAATTTCAGGTGTCTCAGGTGAAATCGGAGGTCAAATAGCAAATAATTTTTCAAAAAATAAAAATTATAATCTTTACTTAATTGGAAATAAAAACAGAAAGAAAAATATTAAAATATACAAACATGATCTAACAAAAATACTTAAAATAAATTTCAAACCAGACGTTATTATTCATCTAGCCGCAAAACATTTATTTTCAAAAAAAGGTTCCAAAAATATTTATCACAATAATATCAAGATGACGAAAAACCTGATCACATTTGCTAATGAAAAAAAAATTAAAAAATTTATTTTTTTTTCCTCAGTTGATGTATATGGAAAAATCACATCAAAAATTATAAATGAAAATACAAATAAACAATATCCCAATTCATACGGAAGATCAAAATTAGAATCAGAAAAAATGTTGCTAGATAAAAATAATAAATTTAGTGTGGTATGTTACAGAATTCCTGGATTTTTTAGCACAAACCTTTCTAGAGATTTCCCATTAATTGTTAAAATAGCTAGGACTATTATTAATAATAAAAAACTTAAAATATTTAATTCATCTAGCAAATTCAATAATATTCTAGATTTGAAAGAAATATTAAAAATTTTGAAAATATCAATTAAAAAAAATGGCTATACTAAGAAAATATATAATTTATCTGCAAGTAAACCTATGAAATTTATTGAAATTATTTATTTATTAAAAAAAAATTTTAAATCATCAACTAATTTAATTGAGAAAAAGTCAACTAAAAAATCATTTATAATTTCTAATAGAAAATTTTCAAAAGAATTTAATTTTAAGTTTTCATCTACTAAAAATATCATTAATAGATGTTGTTCACAAATATTAAAAAAGAAATATGCCTCAAGACTTTAATGCGATATAAAGAAAAAATTACTAAATGAAAGCCTCAGATTTAATAGCAAAAAAAATTTCAGAGTATACCGATTATGTATTTAACGGTCAGGGAGGATCAGTAGTACACATTTTAGATAGTATAGATAAAAGAAATGACATTAAATTAATACCTTCTCAAAATGAACAGGGTGCATCTTTAGCTGCTGATGCTTACACTAGAGCTTCTGGGAAACTTGGCGTAGTTGTCACTACTAGCGGACCCGGAACCATTAATGCTTTACAAGGCTTAGCTTGTTCTTACTACGACTCCGTTCCATCCCTTTATTTTTCAGGTGCACCAGTAGTAAAAAATTTAAAAAAAAATTCACAGTTAAGACAACTGGGTTTTCAAGAGATGGAAATTAAAGAAATAGTTAAATCTTTTTCAAAGTATTCCACAAGAATTACTAATGCCAAAGATATTATTTATGAAATAGAAAAATGTGTTTATTTGTCTAAAAGCGGACGACCCGGCCCTTGTGTAATTGATCTACCAGACGATATACAAAGACAAGAGACAAATCTTAAAGAGCAAAGGAGATTTATTCCACCTACTCATAAAAATAATGTTAAATCAAGTCACATAAAAAAAACAGTAGAATTAATAAAAAAATCTAAAAGACCACTTTTTATAATTGGGAATGGAGTAAAAATATCCAATTCTTTAAAAGATATGAAAAATTTATTAAAAAAAACAAAAATTCCTTTCGCTCCGACTTGGGCAACATTCGATTTGTTTGAAACTCAAGATAAAAATAATGTTGGAAGTTTTGGAGTGTACGCTACAAGACATGGTAATTTCAGCATACAAAACGCGGATTTATTAATTATATTAGGATCACAACTTAATCCTTCTTTAATAGGTAGCAATCCAAAATTGTTTTCACCGAGATCAAAGAAAATTTTAATTGACATTGATCCTGCTCAACTTAAAGAAGAAAACAGAGTTAAAATCGATCTAAAGATTCGCGCTAATGTGAAAGATTTTATAAAAAAACTCAATAAAGAAAAATTTACATGTAAGATTAATAATCAATGGTTACAAAAAATAAAAAATTTGAAAGCTAATTACCCTATTTTAAAAAATGAGTATTATGAGCAAAGCAAAAATGTTAACCCATATGTTTTTTTTAACACACTCTCAGATTTTACTAAAGAAAACGACATCATAATACCTGATGCAAGTGCAAATTTAGTATGGACATATCAAGCATATAAAGTTTCAAAAAAACAAAAGATTTTCACTGCGTTAAATCATTCTCCAATGGGATATTCTGTTGCAGCAGCATTGGGAGCAAGTTTAGCGGCGCCTAATAGAAATATAATTGCCATTATAGGTGATGGTTCGATGCAAATGAATATTCAAGAAATAGAAAATATTAAAAGTTTGAAATTACCAATTAAAATATTTTTAATAAACAACAACGGATATGGCATGGTTAAACAAACTATAGACACATGGTTAAAAAGTAATTACGTTGGATGTGATGAAAAGAGCGGTTTATCTTTACCTAATTTTCAAAAAATATTTCAAGCATATGGAATAAAAACTATTGAGATTAATAATCATAACGATTTAAAAGAAAAAATTGATTTAACTTTAAATTATAACGGCCCGATCATGTGTGACGTTAAACTTGATCCTAATGAAAAAATAATTCCCAAGGTAAAAGCTGGAAGCCCACTTCATGATATGTTGCCAGCTTTAGACGAAGAAGAGTTAAAGTCAAATCTTTTTAATAAATAAAATGAATTTTAAAGCAGCAGTACTTTTCAAAAAAAATAAAGTAATTTTAGAAAACCTTGAAGTTCCAAAACTTAAAGAAAGTCAAGTACTAGTAAAAATATTGTATACATCAATCTGCAAAACACAAATTGGTGAAATATTGGGACAAAGGGGTAAAGATAAGTTTTTGCCTCACTGTCTAGGTCATGAGGCAACGGGAATTATAATTGATAAAAACAAAAAAGTAAAAAAAGTTAAAATCGGTGATAAGGTCTGTTTAAGTTGGATAAAAGGGAAAGGTAATGACTCGGGTGGTTTTTTTTATAAAAATATAAAAGGAAAAAAAATAAATGCAGGTCCAGTAAACACTTTTTCAGAGTATTCTGTTGTAAGCGAAAATCGTGTCTTTAAATTATCTAAAAAAGACGATTTAAAAACTTCGGTTCTTTTAGGATGTGCTTTACCTACTGGATTTAACTCAATATTTTTTACTTTAAAAGATTGTACCAAAGGTCCAGTTTTTATTTTTGGATGCGGCGGAGTCGGTTTATCAACTATTTTGGCATGTAAGAAAAAAAAGTTAAAACCAATAATTGCTATTGATGTAGATATGAAAAAACTAAAATTGGCAAAAAAATTTGGTGCTGATCAACTTTTAAATTTTAGTGAACCTAATTTTTATTCAAAAATAGATAAAGTCTCAAGTTCTAATTTTCCAGTGATAATCGAATGTACGGGAAAAATTAATATTCTTAAAATATGTATAAGAAAAACAAATTCGTTAGGAGGAAAACTGGTTGTTATTGGAAACTATCCTAAAGGAGAAAAGCTGAATTTAGATCCATGGGAAATAATAATGGGTAAAACACTTACTGGCGCATGGAATGAGAGGGAAACCTATGATAATAAATTTAAATTTTTCAAAAGTAAAATTGACACTAAAAAACTTAATTTATTCTTTGGCAAAAAAATTTATAATTTATCTGAGATAAATAAAGCTATAAAAGATTTTAAGACAGGCAAAGTAGTAAGGCCACTTATAAAAATTTAAATGAAAAACAAAATTTTAGTATTGGGAACTTCAAGTTTCGCTGGAGCAAGCATGGTAAACTTTTTATTGAATAAAAAATACAAAGTTTATGGAACGTACAGAAGAAAAAAAAATCAAATGTATCTACCTTATTTAGAAAATAAAAATTTAAAAAATTTTAAAAACTATCCTATTGATTTTAACAAATCTCCAAAAAAACTAGAAATTATTATTAAAAAATTAAAACCAGACTATATAATTGATTTTGTTTCCATAGCAATGGTAAATCAAAGTTGGCAATTTCCAAAAGTTTATTTTGATGTAAACATTAATTATAAACTACATATTTTTCAAAATTTAAATACATTCAATTTTATTAAAAAATATATACTAATTTCGACACCTGAAATATTTGGTGATAACAAAAAAACTCTCAAAGAGGAAAGCTATATTTTTAACCCCAGTACGCCCTATGCTATTTCAAAATTAGGCACGGAGCTTTTACTGAAGTGTTATGCAAAAAGATATAATATTCCGTTTGTTATTACCAGATTTACAAACTTTTATGGTCCGGGGCAACCAATCTATAGATTAATTCCAAAAATATTAGCTTGCATTGAAAAAAAAATCAAATTTCCTCTTGAAGGCGGTGGCAACTCTAGTAGAAATTTTATTTACACTTTTGATTTCTGCAACGGTATTTACAAAGCTATGCTTAAAGGAAAAAATTTCGATACTTATCATTTTTCAAGTAACAAGTACTACAAAATTAAAGAAATAGTAAAAATCATATGCTCTATGAAAAAGATTGATCATAGGATTCTTATTAAAAAAACCAAGTCTAGAGTTGGTCAAGATGATATATATAAATTAAATAGCAATAAGACTCGTAAAATACTTAAATGGAAAACAATTTATTCGTTACAAAAAGGCATTCAAGAAATAATTGATTACAATAAAACAAGATTTAAAAAATTTTCTAAAGAAAGCTTAGTTTATTTGGATAGAAATTTTAAATAAAGAGTCTATATGAATATTTTAGTAACAGGCGGTTGTGGTTATACAGGTAGTATTCTTGTAGAGAAGCTTTTAAAAAAAAAACATAAAGTAACCTCTATCGATACACAATGGTTTGGAAATTTTCTTAAAAAACACAAAAATCTTAAAAATTTAAAATTAAACATTAACGACATTGATAAGATATCATTGAAAAAATTTAATGTAATAATTCATCTTTCGTCTATAGCGAATGATCCAATGTCTGAGCTAGATAAGAATCTCAGCTGGGAAACTTCTGCGCTTGGTAGCTTTAAATTAATAAATCAAGCAATAAAATACAAAGTCAAAAGAATCATATATGCATCATCTGGTTCAGTATATGGAGTTAAAAAAGAAAACAAAGTTCATGAAAATTTAAGTTTAAAACCAATATCTCTTTACAATAAAGTAAAAATGTTAACAGAGAGAATTCTAATGTCTTATAAAGATAAAATAGAATTATTTATAATTCGTCCTGCAACAGTTTGCGGTTATTCTCCAAGAATGAGATATGATCTAACTGTAAATGCCTTAACTTTTAGTGCATTAAAAAAAAAGAGCATCACTGTTCATGGCGGAAATCAAATAAGACCTAATATTCATATAGATGACTTAACGGATATTTATTTATATTTGTTGAACATTTCTAATAAACATGCCGGAGTATACAATGCAGGATTTGAAAATGATTCTATAATAAATATCGCAAAGAAAATTCAATCTAAAACGCAAGCAAAAATTAAGATTATTAAAAAATTTAATGATCCCAGGAGTTACAGATTAGACTCGTCGAAATTAAAAAAAATAGGATTTAAACCAAAAAAAAAATATATTGACGCTGTTCTAGAACTTAAAAAACTGTACTTAAATAAAAAATTAAAGGATAAACCAATATTTCACTCCGTTAGTTGGTTAAAAAAAATAAAAAAAAATTAGTAAAAATCTCGAAATTTCACTTACCCCTGATGATTAATAAATTACGATTGTTATTAAATACAAGAGAGCAGTCTAAAATTCTTTTATTATTTATATTAATCTTGATGTCTTCTTTAATGGAGATGTTAAGTTTAGGATCTATTCCAGTATTTGTAGGTTATATATTAAATCCTGAATATTTAAATAATTTAATAGGACAAAAGGATTATATTTCATTTATTAATTTTAAGGATGAAGAAAATAGGATAGTAGTACTCTCTTTGCTTTTAGTAACAATTTTTCTAACAAAAAATATTTTAATTTTTTTAATTAATTACTTCCAAGCTTATTTCTTCAGAAATTTGACTATAAAAAATTCTTTAACACTCTTCAAATTTTATATCAATAATCAGTACTCTTATCACTTGAAAAGCAATCCATCTTTAATGGTTAGAAATCTTACTGGAGATATTCCTAACACAATTATTCATATAGAGTCTCTTATTAATTTAGCAAAAGAGTTGATAATAATTTTTGCAATATTTTTATTACTTATTATTGTTGATATAAAACTAAGTTTAGCAGTCATCGCTATAATAAGTTTCATAACTTTTATAATTTATTATTTTATTAAAAATAAACTATTTTTGTTGTCCAAAATAAATTTTGAATACAGAGGCAAACAAAACAAAATCGTTAACCACATGTTTGGTGCCATCAAGGATATTAAAATCTTGCAAAAAGAGAAATATTTTATTGACGAATTTTATTCTCTTGTGAAAGGAATACAAAAAATTAATTTCTTTACTAGCATTTCAAATAAGTTTCCAAGACTTGTCTTTGAGATTTTAGCGGTTTGTACAATGTTATTTGTCACTTTTTATTATTTTCAGATAGACAAAAATTTTGAAAATGTACTTCCAATAATAAGCTTATTAGCCCTCGCAACTGTTAGATTAATTCCTTCTTTCAATACTATATTTTTAAATTTGAGTACATTAAAAAAAACTCAAATTTCTTTTGAGTCTATTTTTAAACAAATCTCTTTTTATAATAATATTAAAATTAAAGA
>MDTA01032839.1_pt1 | contig 11158 bp, 10 predicted proteins | sample 811151 | NCBI WGS metagenome assembly MDTA01 (sample SAMN05326648, study PRJNA326480) | marine metagenome | isolation source: seawater | place: Indian Ocean: South | collected 2010 | reverse complement strand
TAAAAATAAATTTTTTCTCAAAAATAGAATTTTGAACAATTTATTTTGTGTGTTTCAAACATTAATGATGAAAGAAAAAAAATTAGTCGTTTTTTCTTTCCATGATCACTTTTTTTGGTGTTTGCTTAAATTTTTTAAAATTAAATTTAAATTAATAATTAGAACTCAAACTGCAATTATAAATAATAAGAATAAAAGTGAAGAAAAAAGTATTAAACAAAAATTTTTTTTAAGAAATTTAATAACTTTATTTTATAAATATACAGATCTAGTTATTACATTTTCTAATGAAAATAAATTATATTTAAAGAAAAAAATAAAAGTCAAAAATGTTAAGGTTATTTATAATTATTTTCCTCAATACAATGGTTTTAAAAAAGTAAAAAAAATTTATAATGTTTTTTTTATAGGAAGATTAGTTCCTGATAAAGATCCTATTTTTTTTTTAAAAAACTGTATGTCTCTTTCTCAAAAGATAAAATTCAATATTGGAATTGTGGGAAAAGGAACATGTTATAAAATGCTAAAATCAATTTCAGAAAAGAATAAATCAAATATCAAAATATATGGTTATTTGGAAAATGGTCTAACGAAATTAAATCAAAAAATTGACGTTATGTGTATTACCTCTAAATTTGATGGAACACCAAACGTTCTTGGAGAGGCGGTAGCATATAAAATTCCTTGTATAGCACCAAAGGGTGTTGGTTTAGCAAATTTGATATTACTTAATGGTGAAGGTGGTTATTTGTATAAACCGGGTTCAGATGATGACTTTAAAAATAAATTAAGCTCAATTTTACTTAATTATAATGGCGCAATTGTTAAATCAAAAAAAGCATATAAAAAATTAAAACGTTTTGACTTTAATAACACACTCAAAAGATTAGAAATTAGTATTAATGAAATTTTATAAAAAGCTTAATTTAAATTAAAAAAAAAGGATTTTAATATTTCATCTCAATTATCTTAGTTTAAAAATAAAATTAATATTTTCAAAAATTACTTTCACTTATTTTTAAAAAAAATGAAAAGAATATTGTTTATGTTTAGCTTGATAAAAGAAAATATATAATAAATTAAAAAATATTATTTATTTAGAATAATAAAAGTTTAAAACAAACAAATAAAAAAAATATCAAGTTTTATTATAATGAGGAATAATTTATTTTAATTAAGAATGTGTTGTTCTTTTTTATAGGTTTAGTAAAAATAGATAGACAAAGTCAGAGATAAAAAAATATTTTGCATCTATAAACCTTTAATCCTATAATATCCTAGATTATGGCTTTAAGGCAAAACTCATCAGATAAAAAAAATAATAAAAATTTATTTGAAAATACATTAAAAATTTTATCAAAAAAATTTCTATTCAATAATTTAAAAAAACTTGGAATTAAAAAAAGTGATACAATTTACCTTGGATTAGATTTAAAGAATTTTTATATTCCTTTTTTAGAAATATTAAATAAAGATCCAAATCTTTTTAATAAAACTATATTAAATAAAATTTTTTATGAGAATTTAAAAGAATATTTTTTACCAAATGGTACGATCATCTTACAAGCATTTACCTGGTCATTTATCAAGGAAAAAAAATTCCACCCACGTTTAAACTCACCAGATATCGGTTCGTTTGAAAAATATGTTTTTAACAAACCTGGAATAGCAAGAAGCTCTCATCCAACTAATTCTATTATTGTTTTTGGAAAAAATAAAAATCTTGTTTCAAAAAATCATGGACTTTATAGTTTTGGAGCCAACAGTCCTTTTGAGAAGTTTAAAGACCTCAATGTGAAATTTGTTAACATAGGTGTGCCCTTAGAAGATTCTTGCACCTATCTTCATCATTTAGAACATGTAAATGGAACAAATCATCGGTTTAATAAATTAATTAACGGAAAAGTCTTTGTTAACGACAGATATTTAACAAAAAACTTTTATATTTTAGTAAAATATAAAAATATAAGTACCGCTGTAAATAGGGATGAAAAAAAATTTTTTGATTACTTAAGAAAAATTAAAAAATTAAAATTGCTTAATGTCAATCAAGTATTATTTTCCAGTATAAATTGTAAAGATGTTTATAATATTGGTTTACGTTTTTTAAAAAATGACTCTACTTATTTTATGAAGAAAAAAGTTTTTGTAAAATTTTTAGAAAAAGTTAAGAAAATTAAAAAAAATTATTATATTTTTTAAAAATATCTATTATCAAAAATGAATTTCTAAACCAATTCCTTCGGTGTCATTGGTTACAAAACCTAATGTTTTCAATAATTATTTAATTTTATATACTCTCCGTTAGAAATATTTTTAAAAATATTGGCGTTTATTTTCTCTTGTTTTATTTTTTTGACCTAAAGTGTTTTGGGTTTTATAAAAAAGTAATCTCAATCGATTATAGCATGAATTATAGCCATCCTATGAAATTTATGATAAGTATTTCTTATTTTTGTGATACTCTTAGTATTTAATACTTAAAAAAAAATTTACATAGAATATCAAAGAATCAACAATGCCACTTCCGAAGTTATCTAATCATATATTTAAACTTATTAGTGTAAAATCAGCCTTCCAAAAAAAGAAAATAATTAATTTTCATAAAACATTAGCTCGTAAAGATCTAATTGAAAATGAAAAATATCTGCAAATTTATAATAATTTTCTTAAAAAGAATAACATAACCATTAGCAGTGCAGTAGACTCATATATTGAAATGTGCACTGATATGTTTAGTTGTCATATTAAATTTCTAAGAACAGGTAAATATCCCGTTTATGATGTAAAAGTGGCAAGAAGAAGAGTTTACAACAACCACAAAAAAATGAAATCATATATGGTAGGGTTAGCTATCTCTCAATTTTTTTGGAAGACTCATTATAAAATGTTTAAGCATTTACAATTTTTTGTTAAAAATTCTAAGTCATTAAAAAGTTATTTGGAAATCGGTCCTGGTCATGGTTTGTTTTCATATTACTCATATGAAAATTTAAAAAATTTAAAAAACTTTCATTTAATTGATATTAGTAAAACTTCCTTAAATCTCACTAAAATTTTTTTATCTTCTTTTTTTAAAAAAAAAAAAGTTAATATTAAATATATTCTTGGTGATTTTTTGAAAAAAAAGATAGATATGAAATATGATATTATAGTTTGTGGAGAAGTTTTAGAACATGTTTCAGATCCAATAAAATTTATGAAAAAAATTCATCATCATTTAAATAATAAAGGTAAGGTGTTTATATCAACTTGCATAAATTGTCCTGCAATTGATCATGTTAATCAATGGTATAATATCGAAGAGATTAGAAAAATTTTCAAAAAATCAAAATTAAATTTATTAAACGATAAAGTTTTACCAGTTGAAAAAGTATCATATAATAAAGCTCTAAAAAATAAAATTACAGTAAATTATAGTGCCATTTTACAAAAACCATAATGAATATTTTTGTCGGTAAAGAAACAGTAATAAAGAAAAAAATTATTAAAAAAGATATAATTAATTTTTCAAAATTATCTGGAGATACAAATCCAATACACATCAATCAAAACTATGCAAAAAAAATGGGATTTGGTAAACTAGTTGCGCATGGTATGCTTACCGAGTCATTCATCTCATCAATTATTGGAAACAAACTACCAGGACCAGGCTCTCTTTGGGCTGAAAAACAAATTAAATTTTTAAAGATAGTTAGAGAGAACGATATAATAACTTTTAAATCGAAAATTACTGAAATACATGAAAAAAATAATTTAGCAATAATAGATATTAAGGCTTACAATCAATTTAAAGAGCTGGTTTTTGATAGTTTGAATAAAGTTATTTTATCTAAAGATATTAAAATAAAAGGATTAAAAAAAAATAATCAAATTTTTGTAAAGAAAAAATTAATTAAAGTAAAAAAAAAACTAGCAATAATTCTTGGTGCCTCTGGTGGAATAGGTACTGCTGTTACAAATAAGCTGCTTAAAAAAAAATTTCATGTGATAGCTTTATATAGATCAGATAATACAGAACTAAAAAAATTATCAAAGATTCATAAAAATTTGCATCTTCATAATTTAGATTTAAATAACAAGTCATCTATGATTAAATTTATCAAAATAATAAAAAAGAATTACCCAACTCATTTCATTAATTGTTACTCACCAAAGATATACCCAGTTCATTTTGAAAAGATTACTAATGAGGATTTTGATCATTATTTTGATAAATCTTTAAAAAATATTTTTCTTTTAATAAAAGAATGCGTTAAAAGATTCAAAATAATAGGTAGAGGAAATATAATAGATATAACAAGTGTTTTCATAAAATTACCAGAAATTAATTTTTTACCTTATATCACCTTCAAGGGATCGATGACAGCTTTGATAAAATCTTTATCAGTTGAATTAGCTGCCCACAACATCAGAGCAAATTCAGTTATGGCAGGTGTTACTGACACTCAACAAATCTCTGATATGTCAAAAAAACAAAAACTTCTTATAGCTGCAAAAACACCTTTACAAAGAATTGCCATACCATCTGACATAGCAGACGCAGTATATTTTTTAGCTTCAAAAGAGTCAGAATTCATTACTGGTTCTACGATAGATGTAAATGGAGGAATAATATAATTTATGGGTGATGATTTTTTAGAAATTATTTCTGATTCACAAAAATTAGAAAATAAAAAAAAAAATAAATCTATCAATATTAAAATATTTACGAATTCAATTATAAACCCTCTAGATAAAATAATTAAATATTTCTTGAATAAAAAAAGTGTCACAAGCTACATAGAGTATGCAAATTTTAATACAATTTTGCCGTCTAATAAAAAAGAAAAATTTCATATTGGATTAATTGTTTGGGAATGTGAAAATTTGTTCCCAAATGGATATAATGATTTAGAAAAAATTTCTCTTAAAGATTGTGATGAATTTATTGACAGTTTTATTAGAAATTTTGAATATTTTCTCAAAGACTTATTAAAATTTGATTATTTAATTGTAAAAAAGTTAAGTGGAATAAATTATTTTTCTAATAATTTTGAATTTAATTCTGCAAGATTAATTGCAGACAAAATTAATCGATATCTAGAAGAACAAAGTTTAAAGTTTAAAAATATTAAACTCTTTGATGATATAGATCTAATTTACAGTTATGGAACTAATTATTATGGAAGAAAGTTAAGAAATAATAAACTTCCTTATTATTCAACCGACGTCTTAGTAGAAATGGGGAATTCAATTAGTTCAATGATTCTAAGTCATTTTGGATTGGGAAAAAAAGTTTTAATTTTAGATTGTGATAAAACCATGTGGAATGGGATTATTGGTGAAGATGATAATAAAATTATTTTTTCAACTAAAGACAAGTATAAAGATTATTTTTTATACGCTAATAAAATTTTTGAAAGACTTAAAAATAAAGGAGTTTTGTTAGCAATATGTTCAAAAAATAACTTCGAAGATGTAGAAAATTTTTTCAAAAAAAAATCAAAAGAATTAGTTAATTTTGATGAATTTGTAATAAAAAAAATTAATTGGGAATTAAAATCTAAAAATATTTTGGAAATATCAAAAGAATTAAATTTAGCTACAAGCTCATTTATTTTTTTAGATGACTCAATTCATGAATTGAACGAGGTAAAGACTGCAATAAAAGATATTGATTGTTATTTAGTCCCTAGTGATCTGGATAAATATAAAAATACATTATTAAATATTGATAAAATTTTTTCTTATTCTCTATTTAAGACTGGAGAAGATACAAATAGAACGAAACTTTATCAACAAGAAGCAAAAAGAAATAAAATAAAGACAAACTATTCTTATGAAGAGTATTTAAAAAATCTCTCTTTAAAGATGTTTTTTTCTAATGGAAAAAATTTTGAGCTCAAAAGATTAGCGCAAATGACACAAAAAACGAATCAATTTAACTTAACAGTTTTAAGACAATCTGAAGATCAGCTTAAAAAAAAAATATTCTCAAAAGGATACTTAGTTTATGCTTTTTCTCTTAAAGATAAATTTGGAGATTATGGAACAGTAGGACTTTGCCAAATAAAAAAACTAAATGATACATCGGTGTTAATTGAAAATCTGTTAATGAGTTGTAGAGTAATGGGAAGAAATGCAGAACAGTCTTTTTTAAACGAAATTGTTAAAATTTTAAAAAAAAAAAAATTTATTGATATTTATGGTCTTTTTTCAAAAGGACAAAAAAATAAAATAGTAGAAAAATTTTATGAGGAAAACGGATTTATAAAAGTTAAAGAAAATAAAAAGTTTAAATATGGGGGAAATTTATTTGTTTTTAAAAGTAACAATGTTATAGATAAATTGAGATTGATTAAAATTAACCATGGATAAAAAATTAAAAAAAATTTTTTCAAAAATTATTGGAATAAAAGAGTCTTCAATCAAGCCAAGCACTTCGCCTAAAAATACAAAAAAATGGGATTCTTTAGCACATATGAATCTTATTATGGCTTTAGAAAATGAGTTGAAAATAAAATTTACTGATAATGAAATTACAGAAATGCTTACCTTTGAACTTGTAAAGGAAATTATTATCAATAAAAAAGGTGTAAAATATAAAGATTAATGGAAAATTTTAATAATTTATCTCTAGCATCAACTTTAAGAGGCTTATATGCAACTCCAATTATTTGTGAATTAAGTAAAAAAAAAGTCTTTGAGAGAAATTCAAAAAAAATTAATCTAAAAGCCTTAAAAAAAATCAAAAATAAATTCATACTTAACTTGTGCTTAGATTATTTGGAGCAAATACAAATTACTGAAAAAAAAAATTTATCCTGGTTTCTTACTGATTACGGTTTTGAAATATTTAAAAGATCAAATTCTTTTTTTGTGCCACACTCTTATAGAGAAATAATATTAAATCTTGGGAACATTTTAATCGGAAAAAAAAAATAAATAATTGTAATGTTGATAGATATGAAAATATTTTAGGAAGCGGCTTGACCCATTTAAGGTATTTTTATCAACCATTGAATTATTGCAATTTAAAAATAAATTATGATACGCTTATTGACCTTGGGTGTGGAAATGGGCACTTTATTAATTTAGCTTTAGATTACAAAAAAAATCTTAAAATCGTTGGAATAGATTTATCATCGGACTCTGTTCAAACATGTAAAAAGAATATTAAAAAACACGTAAAAAATAAAAATTTGAAAGTTTTTAAATGTGATATTTCAAAAATTTCAAAATGGAAAAAAAAAGGAAATTCAATTATCCACAAATCTAATTCTTTAATATCTATGTGGTTTATGCTTCATGAAATTTCAAATCATAAAGTTTCTAAAGTTAAAAATTTTTTAAAAACACTCCATAAAAATTTCCCTAATAGCAATCTTCTCATTGGAGAAATAATTAAGCATGATCAAAAAACATTAAGTGAAATATATAAAAAGAGCCTAATGCCAGAATATCTTTTTTTTCATAAAGTTTCTGGTCAAGGAATATTGTCGTGGAAAGATTATAAATCTTTATTAGTTGACTGTCCTTATCGATTAGAATATGAGTGGAAATTTGATGATGATAATAGTTTTAAAATCCCTTCAGCATTTGTTTGGGTGTTAAAACCAAAGAAAGTTTAATATGGACATAACAAAAATTTTTGAAAAAATTATAAAAAAACTTAAATCAGAAAATAGCTTACCAAAAAATCTAAAAGTAAATGATAAAACATTGCTCACAGGACCAAATTCTCCTTTTGACTCAGTTGCTTTTGTTCAATTTTCAAGTCATGTAGAATTTGAACTTTCTCAAGCAAATAAAAAAAATTTTTCTATTATGATTTTTAAAATTCCTGAAATTAAAAATAATAAACCTCTGACCATTGGTGGTCTAAAAAAATATCTAAAAGGTAAAATATAAATTTATAAAAAATTTCATGTTTGATTAAATTTGTGTCAAAAATTATTTGTATAACAGGTTCAAGTGGGGGAATTGCAAAAGAAATTCAAACAAAATTACTCCAAAATGATAATATTAAAGTTTATGGGTGTTCAAGAAAAAAATTTAGTTTTAAACATAAAAATTACTATCACAAAACACTCGATGCTTCAGATCAAAAATCTGTAAGTAAATGGTTTAAGGAGATTTTTACTAAAGAAAAAAAAATCGATATTTTGATTTGTTTAGCTGGGTCTACAAAAGGTGGTAATTTAGTTTTTAATCTTAAAAATGATGAGGAGTTTAAATTAAATCTTAATAATGCACTAAAATCAACAATAGTGTGCAATAGAGAAGTTATAAAATATTTTATTAAAAATCAAAGTGGTTCAATTATAAATTTTTCATCTATAGCTAGCAAAAAAAACCTTATTGGATCTTCCATATATTCATCAGCAAAATCTGCGGTAACTACTTTCACAAAAATATTAGCGAAAGAAAATATTAAATTTAAGATAAATGCAAATATTATAATTCCTATGCTTATTGAAAATGCTGATACAAAAAAAAGATCGAAAAAATGGAAAAATTCAATTTTATCTTTACAAGATACTGTAGACGATACAAATATTGATACAATTGTTGATTTGATATTATTTTTAAATAAAAAAAATAACTACTTGATCACAGGACAAGAGATTTCTATAGGAACAGTAATATGATTTATCCAGGTATTATTGGAACAGGTTTTTACGTTCCAAAAAATAAAATGGACAATGCTCGACTTTCAAAAATAAATAAAGTTCCAACTAAAGAAATTTATGAAAAAACTGGAATTAAAGAAAGAAGAATTGCTGATAAAAATGAAACAGCATCTGATATGGGTTTTAAAGCCTCTATTAAGGCAATCAAATCATCAAATGTTAATTTAAAAGATATTGATCAAGTAATTTGTGCAACATTTAGTGGGGATTATGTTTATCCAGCTTTGGCTTGTAAGATTTCACAAAAATTGAACTTAAAACAACCTGGATGTTTTGACATTATGGCAAACTGCACTGGGTTTCAAACAGCCTTAAATATTGCTTTTAACAACTTAAAAAACTCAAAAAATATAAAAAATATTTTAGTTTGTGGTGTTGCAATGCAATCAAGGTATATTAATTGGAAGGATCCTAATAGCTCAATATATTTTGGTGATGGTGCTTCAGCCGCAATAATTTCAGATGTTGGCAAGGGTTATGGACACCTTGGTTCATCAATAATCAGTAACACTAGCGTGTATGACTCAGTAAGAATGAGAGGAGGTGGATCTAGTTTTCCAAATTCTTTAAATATAAAAAAAAATTATAAACAATTTTACGAAATATCTGGTCTTGAAGTATGGAAACAAGTTGTAACTTTTCAGCCTAAAAACATTAAGATTGCTTTAAGAGAGGCAGGTTTGAGATTAAAGGATGTAGATTTTTTTATATTTCATCAAGCCAATGGTAATTTGATTAAGTTTTTAATGAGTAGACTAGAATTACCAATGTCAAAAACACATTTAACTGTTAATAGATTTGGAAATACTGCTGACGCATCAATTGGAATTACTCTTGATGAAGCTTTAAGAAAAAAAAAAATAAAAAAAAACAATATTATTTTATTAAGTGGGGTTGGAGCAGGATTTGTATTTGGTACATCAATATTAAAATGGGCTTATTAGACAAGCATATATTAAAAAAATTACTAAATTATGATAGAAATAAATATTTAAATAATATTGAAATAAAATATATCTTTTGGTCAAATTTTTAATAAGTTAATAAAAAATGATAGGCGATGAAATTTATAAATTTGCTAGAGAATTGTGGCCTTTCAACAGAAGTATAACTGGCGATGGGTTAAGAGATACACTAACAAGAATATCTAAACATTTACCAGCACTAAAAATTAAATCTGTTCTTTCAGGTACAAAAGTATTTGATTGGACTGTACCAAAGGAATGGAAAATAAAAGAAGCCTATATTATTACTCCTAAAGGAAAAAAAATTTGTGATTTTTCTGAAAATAATCTTCATCTAGTTTGATATAGTATTCCATTTAAAGGTGAAGTTTCTTTTGATGAATTAAAAAAACACCTTTATACATTACCTGATCAACCTAATGCTATACCCTATGTAACAAGCTATTATGAGCAAAGATGGGGATTTTGCCTCTCTCAAGAACAACTAGATAGCTTAGAAAAGGGTACTTATAAAGTTGTAATTGAATCAGCTTTATTTGATGGTGAACTAAATTATGGAGAATTATTAATTAAAGGCAAAAGTGATAAAGAAATATTTTTAAGTACTTATATTTGTCACCCTTCAATGGCTAATAATGAGTTATCAGGTCCAACTGTTGTTACATTTATTTCAAAATGGCTACAAGAAATTCCAAACCCAAATTTTAGCTACCGTATAATTTTTATTCCTGAAACAATTGGTTCTATTACATATTTGAGTAGTAATTATAAAGAAATGAAGAAAAAGATATTTGCGGGTTTTAATGTATCCTGTGTGGGAGATAATAGGGCTTATTCTTATTTGCCATCTAGAGATGGTAAAACAATAAGCGACTTAATTGCAAAACACGTACTTAAGTGGATTGATCCAAACTTTATTGAATATAGCTGGCTCGATAGAGGAAGTGATGAAAGACAATATTGTGCACCTGGAATTGATTTGCCAATTGCATCAATACTCAGGACAAAATATGAAGCATATCCCGAGTACCATACATCATTAGATAATTTAGAGAATGTTGTTACACCTGAAGGTCTTGAAGGTGGTTATTGGGCTATTAGAAAAGCTATTGAGGCGATCGAAAGAAATAAGAATTATAAAACAACTGTTTTGTTTGAACCTCAGATGGGTAAGAGAAATCTTTACCCAACTCTTTCCTTTAGAAATAGAAATAAAAAAGTTAATCTTATGATGAATTTTATTAGTTTTTGTGATGGTAGAAGTTCACTTCTAGAAATAGCAGATAAATTAAACATGCCAATTTGGGACTTATACAGTTTGATTGATGAATTATACAGTCATGACTTGATACATTCTGATGAATAATTGTTATTTTGAGTGATAATTGTGAGTTTTAATTATTTTTATTGATACAAAATGATAATTTAGGATCTTCCTATAAAATCCTATAGTTTAAGAGTGTATTGCTCTTTTATCTACTGATAAAGCAGCTTCTTTAACTGCTTCAGAAAACGTTG
>MDTA01219788.1_pt1 | contig 11159 bp, 7 predicted proteins | sample 811151 | NCBI WGS metagenome assembly MDTA01 (sample SAMN05326648, study PRJNA326480) | marine metagenome | isolation source: seawater | place: Indian Ocean: South | collected 2010 | reverse complement strand
CATGAATTCGCTGGTGAACGGCACGGCCGACTTGCACTGTGGCAAGAACGCCGATGGCGATCCCCAACATGGCAACCGCTGCAAGAGCAATCGCCTGCCCATCCTCTTCCCTCTGAATATCGCGCAGGCTCATGGGCATGCCCTCGCCAGGTGATACCGATACAAATTGGACTGCATCTGCATGGCGTAAGTCGTTTCGAGCGGGATGAAATGATAGCCCCGGTCGGCCAGAAAACGAAGCACGGCAAACTCGACGTTCTCTTGAATCGTCAGGTTACGCGGGGGGGCCACCTGAAGCTCCCGCTCGTTGTGAACTGGGCTCAGCCGGTTCTCATACTTCTGACCAAAGACTGTAGCGATCCATGCGTCGTGAATCAGGTTGGCAGCGAATGGGATGCGCATCCAATAATTGTAACGCAAACGAATCGCTAAACGATTAATCCGTCGAGCCTCCGCTGCCGGGACTCCTTGGCAAAGACCGTCGATGCAATCAAAATCCAATTCCCTTTGGGGTAAATCCGCCGGTCTCGGATTGGTAATCTCAATGTTCACGAGACCTGCTCGGGGCGTAAAGTTGGGGATGGGCAATCCAAAACCATTGAGCCAGCCATGCAAGCTGGCGACCCCGCACTGAGCCAAGCCAGTCAACGCCAACAACGCTTTCGCCCGAACCCAAGTCTGGAGGAGACCGGGACGTCGACGGTTTCGAAACGGATCCCGCTTTCCAGCCAAACTATCCGTCGCACCGAGGCTTGGTAAAACAGCCACAAGAGCTGCGTTCAACATTGGCTTCCGGTCCCCATTGTGGACAATCCCCGTTCGAGTCGCCTGGTAAGCCGCATACTCAGTGAGAACCTTTGCTTGCTGAATTTGTAACAGTTGAATGGTGCCCACCACGATGAACGTCATCAGGGGCAGCACGATGGCTGCCTCCACCATGGCTTGGCCTTCTTCGCCTCGCCTCAGCCGAGCCAGTCGCCGACCGATGGGTTTGAAGATCCGCATCTCACTCCCGATGGTACCGAGGGATACACGATTATCGGTGACCATGACCATCGGTTGCCTTCGCGGTCAACTCATGCCCGAGGGTGCGCTTCATCGTAAACTTTCTCGAGGTGGGCTAAGCTGACTGCGGTGTACTTTTGGGTCGTCGACAAACTGGCATGACCCAAAAGCTCTTGGATCGCTCGAAGATCTGCTCCCCCTTCCAAGAGATGGGTCGCAAAACTGTGCCGTAGACGATGGGGATGCACACGACCTGGTATGCCCGCCCGTTTGGCCAGTTGCTGCAAGCGACGACGCACCGCATCCGGCTTTAAGTCGGTGCCACGACGCCCCAGAAACAGTGCCTCTGAAAGCCCTGGTTCACCGTCGTAAAAGTGCACACTTCGTAGCCCAAGCCAGGCGAGGAGCGCTTGCTTGGTTGCCATCGGAAAGGGGACGATTCGCTCCTTGTTTCCCTTGCCCAGAACCCGAACGGTTCGCTGCCTCAGATCCAGATCAACGGGCTTCAGTCCACACAGTTCACTGATGCGCAACCCAGCACCGTAGAGAAGTTCAACAATCGCCCGGTCTCGGCAATCTAGATCCAAGCCCGTCTCTCCATCCTTCCGACCATGGAGGGGCTCATCGGCAAGGCTGGATGCATCGTCCGGTGCCAAGGGACGAGGGAGCCGCTTCGGCTGCTTTGGATGTTTCAATCCAGCACCGAGGTCATCCTCGGTCCACCCCCGATGATAGAGATATCCGAGGAACTGCTTCAGAGCGCTTACAGACCGGGACAGAGACGTTGCCTCGACAGAGCGATGGCGACTAGACAGGAAGCGACGAATCCGCCGGGGCTGGAGCGCAGTCGTCTGAGGATCGCCAAGCCCCTCAACGAAACGCTCAATCTCGCCCTGGTACGCTCGACACGTATGGCTCGAGAGCGCTCGTTCCGAGCCGAGATGCTGCATCCAGTCATCCAAAGCTTCACTCACGCGCATTCCGTGCCCCCGGTCGCCGGATGTGAGTATGCCAGGAAATACGCTTTCGGCCTAGGCAAGGGATGATGTGGCTGTCTGTTTTTTTGCGCTCACCTCGTGCGCGAGGTTCAAAGGAGGCTGGAGGTTGCCTTTTGCTTGCGGCTCAAACCGGTTTTGTCGCTGCGCTACTACTCGCCGTGATTGCAGTGAGTCATTCGGCACGGGGACAAGGGCGCCGTCAAGATGACCGACTGGTCATATTCGCTGCAAATCTGGGCTTCGTTCACCTGTTTTCGGTGACCGCTGCGCTGTCTTCCTACGGGCTCTGGCCCCGCCTCATGTGGATCGCTGCTGGCATCACTCCAATCACAGCTTCCGCCTTCCTGAGGTCCCTGGTCGGCAACGCAGACCGAGGCGCCGTTCAAACGGGTCGGTTCCCGGCCGCTCTCTTTGCGATCGCCACTTCGGTCTTAGCACTAACGCCCTGGCTGATCGAAGGCGGTATCATCCCTGTTTTGGTCGGTAGTCTTTTGCTGGGCATGCACAGTTATCTCATCGACATAATTCGCAGAGCGGCGAATGTGACAGATTCCCCCATCAGTCAGGCTCGTTTGAGGTTGCTCTGGGCGGGTGCGAGCTTGTGTGTGGGTCTGACGGCACTCGACTTGGTGACCGGTCGGCAATTGATCGGACTCGGCGAGATCTCCCAGGTTCTCTACACAGGCTTGCTGTCTGCCAGCTTGTTAAGAGAGCGCCTCTTGGATCTCCAGGATCTGATCGCTCGCGGATTAATCTTCGGGCTTCTCGTGCTGCTATTGACCGTCCTCTACGGGGTACTCGTCTTTCCCTTTTATCAGGATGGTGAGACCTTTCTGTTCGCCAGTCTGGTCAGTTCAGCCATTCTACTTCTGCTCATCAACCCCGTGACCCGAAGTATCGAAAACCTCATCATGCGTCTCATGCTCGCGGACACTCAAGTTCTCACCGAAGCATGTTACACCGCTCGAGACCGAATTCGTCGCAGTGTTCAAGCACGTCAAATGATGGACTCCGTTGTGACCGCTCTGATGGAGAACAGTACAGTCACCCGAGTCGCCATTTATTTAACCGGGCCGATGGGGCTCTCCTTTAATCTGAAGGCGAGCGGAGGGCCGACCCCTCAAACGACCCTTGAAGTTCGAGACTTTCCCGAATTTTACTCACAGCTACGAGGTGACCAAGCATCGCTCTCCCGTTCGGGAATCCAACGACAACTAAGTCGTCGAACCGAATGGATCGGCCCGGTCAACGCCGAAAACGACCCCGAGATTGCGCATCTAAATGCCCTTGAAGAAGGACTCACCAAAGCCGGTGCCGATCTTCTCTTACCGGTCAGCAGTCAAGGCCAGGTCCTCGGGCTTCTTTCGGTGGGCGATGATCGGCGCCCAGAGGGCTTTACGCGAGCGGAAGCCGCTGCCCTTTCTGCCCTCGCAGGCCGCCTCGGCATTGGAATCTCCAACACCCAGCACATGGAACAGTTACGATTTCGTGACCGACTGGCTGCATTGGGTGAAATGAGCGCTGGGTTAGCCCACGAGATCCGCAACCCACTAGGTTCCATCCAAGGCGCGGTGCAGATGCTAGAGGATGAACTTCCATTGGACGAGGAACAAGGAGAACTCTTCGACATCATCACCAATGAAGTGCGCCATCTGAGTTCAGTGGTGCAGGGCTTTCTCGACTACTCTCGACCCCTGAATGTGAAAGCAGAAGCGGTCGACATGGTCGAATTCTTAGACGCCTGCGCCCAGGTTCTCGCAGGGTCGCCCACAATCGAAGTCAGTCAGACGATGGAAAGAGCGTGGTTGGATCGGGACCGCATTCTACAAGTTCTACGTAATCTGGTGAACAATGCCCGGGAAGCCGATCCCGAGAACGAACCCGTCATCAGTTGCCATGACAGCAGCCTTGGGACAGTTATCGAAATCATCGATCAAGGACCGGGCATTCCCGACGAGCAAAAGTCCAAACTTTTCACGCCCTTCTTCACCACCAAAGATCGAGGAACTGGGCTAGGCCTTGCGATTTGCCAGCAGATCACTAAAGCACATGGTGGCCGCTTAGACCTTTTAACCAACCCGGGGGGTGGTACGATCGCCCGAATCACTTTACCCAAACCCAGAGAGGGTCAAGCGAAGGGGGCTGTTCCTCAACCCCCGAGCAAGGAGAACGCTGCCACGTGATCACCGAGCGCATTTTAGTCGTCGACGACGAACCGAGTATGAGAAAAGTTCTCAGCCGCCTTCTTGAGCGGGCTGGGTACAGCGTCGAAACCGCAGAGAACGGAGAACATGCCCTCGATCGCCTACAAGATGGCGGTATCGATTTGGTCATCACCGATATCCGAATGCCTGTCATGGACGGTATGGAATTGCTCGGTGCCATGGCGCCCAACCTACCCGACATCCCTGTCATCGTTATTACCGCTCACGGCACTGTCGATACTGCGGTCACTGCGATGAAGTTAGGGGCGTTCGACTTCGTATCGAAGCCCTTCGAATCAGACCAACTGCTGCGAAACTGCAAAAAAGCGCTCGCTCAAAGCCGAGCAGAGCGACGAAGCGTGCAAACGAGCAGGGCGAGTTCCGGTGTCCGCTTGCTCGGAACCTCCTCGGAATCGGAGGCTTTGAGACAATGGATCGACAAGGTGGCGCAGCTCCCCAGTGCGACCCTTCTCACTGGAGAACCAGGCACAGGCCACGGTCTGGTGGCACGGGCGATTCATGAGTCAAGCCCAAGGCAACAAGCTCCCTTCGTTAAAATTACCTGCGGCGCCATCCCTCGAGACTGGTTTGAAAGTGAACTGTTCGGTCACGAAGCAGGGGCTGTACCGGGCAGCACATCGGAACGGCCTGGACGCCTGGAACTTGCCGATGGGGGCACCTTATTCTTGAATGAAATCGACGCCATGCCAATGGACGTTCAAGGGCAACTCCTCAACGTCATCAAAGCCGGCAAAGTGAGCCGTCTCGGTGCTTTGGGAGATCGAGCTGTTGATGTTCGGTTGATCGCCGGTACCCCCATCAATCTCGAAGAGGCCGTGAATGAAGGACGGTTCCGAGATGATTTATTCTACGCCTTGAACGTCGCCAACTTCGAGTTAACAGCACTCAGAAGCCGCCTAGAAGACTTGCCCGATCTGGCCGAGTACTTTGTCGCCAAGTTCAACACTCGACTCGGTCGCCAAGTGACGGGAATCTCGCCAGAAGCAATGAGCATGTTGTTGGCTCATCGGTGGCCGGGAAATGTACGAGAACTGGAGAATGTTATCGAGCGCGCCATGCTGTTCGCTGATGGTGAGATCCTAGATGTCGGCCACTTGCCCGGACAAATTCAGGGCGGAAATGAGCCCGACTTGCCGATCACCGACTTTGATTCCAACATGAAATCAATCGTTCGACGAGCCACGGCAAACATCGAGAGACAACTGATCAAGGGCGCGCTCGACGAGAGCCAAAATAATGTTACGCACGCAGCAAAGGCTTTGGGAATCAGCCGCAAGAGTCTGCAAACCAAAATGAAGGAACTCGGCCTTCGGGAAGACAGCTAGACCAACCGTTGTTGCCGCACCTGGTTCCGCTCTTTAGTCTTGGACTGAATGTCACGGCATAAAGTTCCGACATCCAAGCGACGGGTTCTTCGGTATCCTTTTCGTCGCGAGGTCGACATCCAACTTGAGCGTCTTATTCAGAGCGACTCAAACCTCTGGATCGAGCATTCGTCCCGTTCGCACTTGCGTCACGGCTGTCCCATGATTCATATAGTCCCGCACGGAGAGTTGCCTAATGTATCGTTGCTTATCGCTTAGCCTTTTGGCGCTGCTGGCATGGCCTGCTCTCGCCACCCCGCGATTCGTGACGCCTGTCGAGCGGAGTAGCAACTTAGACCAGCGAGACGGAAACGATCCTTTTGACTCTCGAATCGAGTTTGGCTGGTACACCCAAGGCGAGCGTTCGACCCTGGGACAAGAGACGATCATCGACGGGATTCGGACGACGAAAGAAGTCGCCAACTACAGCATGACCCGCCAAGTGATCGAGCCAAAGTTGAGAATCGGGCTCTTCAGTCGACTGGCGCTCTTCGTCGAATTTCCCATGGTGGTCGGTTGGCGACAGACCTGGGAAGCCACGGACTCATTCCACAATGAAGACATGGTTTATCAGGGGGTAGAACCCGATCCCGACAGTCGCTATACCTTTGGCGTACCTGCCCTTCAACGTACCCCAACGGCCACCCTGCGAGAGGGCTACGACGCCCCCATTCATGAGACTTTTCGACGCTCCTATGTGGGCGACCTTCGGGCTGGCATCACCTTCGACGTTTTGAGTGAGATCGTCGACCCGAGCAAACCGACCTGGCTTTGGGAGTTCTGGAGTCGGTTTCCCAGCGGCATGCCCATGGAGCCGACCTATCGAGGTGAGGATACCAATCTGGAAGGTCGCACCCCTCGTGCTGGCAACACGGCGAACACGGCGACGGAAAGCAACCCGGGCGGCGTCAGCCAGGGCTATTATCGTTTCGGTGTTCGTACAACGTTGGGGCGCTGGGTTGGCAAAGCACGACCCTACTTTTCAGTGGGCTACAGCTTTGGTCACGCCATGCAAAACGATCGTTATGACTCCCAGAACTTGTACGAGCACGCGGGCTTTTTAGACCCGAGCCCCGAGGATGGCGATAACCCCTTCGATCTCCCCCCCGATCATCTCGCAGACAGTTGTCCTGTGACGACGGGACAGGTCCATGCTCGTTGCCGGCGAAAGTCGATGACTTTGCAAAGCCAGCCACTGACCCTTGATCATGGTGCCGGCTTGGTCCCCTCGCACATCGGAGAGACCGAGTTTGGCGTCTCGACGAACCTCTGGAAGACCGGTGGTTATCAAGGCTCCTACATCAAACTGGATGTGATGGTCCGGGGTGAGTACCACAGTGAGGGCAGAGAACTCACTCGAATGGCGGATCTGCTCGGACGTCCAACGTTTCAAGAGCAGTTTGCACGCACCGGATTCGGCGCTGGCTTGCGCTTCGCCCACGCCGGAATCATCGAAGCTCGCGTCTTGGGTAGTCTCGGCCAGGAAACCAGTCATTTCACCACCTTCGAGGATTACGGTCAGGCTGATATCGATGATCCCGGCGATGTTGGAAAAACGGCGGCTGACGACACCTACAGATCCATCAATGAGGCCTATGAGTACAGCCCCTACCACCGGAGCGCTTTCGATGGTGTTGGGAATCGGCTTCGACTGCTGACGAACAGCTTCTCAAGTGTCAACGTCGACCTGCGGATCCGCTTTTAACGTCTTGCCCACGGCGTGCCCATGATCCGCATCGCACACCTCACAGACTTGCATATATCGGCTCAGCCACCCCACTGGACCGCGTTCTTCGATCGACGACTCAGCGGTGCCCTCAATCTGACAGTGGGCAAGCGCCGAAACGCCTACCGCTCCTCTCGACAACGGGGCGAACGAGCGGTTGCCCAGATTGTGGCCGACCCACCAGATGCTGTGGTCTTTGGCGGTGATGCGAGTTCGCTGGCAGAGCGAGCGGAGTTGGCTGGGGCTGCAGAGATTCTGGCTCCCCTGCTGGACCTGGGCATCCCCTGCTTTGCGCTGCCGGGAAACCATGACCGGTACACGCACCGAGCTCAAGCCCAACGACGCTTCGAAGAGGCATTCAAAGATTGGCAATGCATTGCGGGCGAGTTCCAACTCGGCAACGTTGGCTCAATCAGCATCGGCCTTGTGGACACGGCGCAAGCCAACCGGATGCTCTGGGACAGTCGTGGCCGGCAAATTACGCTCCCCCAAGAACTACCACCGATTGTCTTTTCTCATTACGCTCTTTTGCTTCCCAATGGGGAACCTGACCGGCATTGGCATGGTCTTCGGAACGGACAGGAGGTCATCCAAAGACTCGCTGATTCCCAGCCTGTGGTCTGGTGCAGTGGGCATATTCACCACAGCTTCGAAGTAAGCAAAGGGAATCTGCGCCAACTAAGTGCTGGAAGCATCGGGAGCCCGGCCGCCAACTGGCAAATGCTTGAGATCCAAGGGAGCTCCATTGAAAGGAGCGTCTTCTCAGCTCGCGAATCCGAGCCAACAAATAAACGATAACGGCTACGAGGACCGACCGATGGCGGATATCGATACGCAGCAGGCACACTCCTCAAGGGGAGAGACGATGCTGAGAAAATATGCTGCAGTCGTGCTTTTGCTTCTAGGGGCTTGTCCCGCAGACAAGGTGACCCCAGAGATACAGCCCGATGCGGGTCCCATTCGTTGGGGTCTGAGCCTGACCCACGATAGCCAGATCGTTGTCGATCCAGGGGCGACCTTCCCCCTGCGTGCGATGTATTTCAACACGGAGGTCGGTGGGCTTGAAAATCAACCGGTCTCATTTTTGATCGTGGGAGATGCCCAAGGGGGTAGCATCGAAACGGCATCGGCAAACACCGATGAAGACGGCTTTGCCACCATGAACTTTCAGGCTCCCCTCGAGGCGACGAGTCGACCCATTCAAATTGAAGTTTCCGCTGCCCGAGTCGAGGCGCCCCTTTACGTGCAGATTACGGTCACTGAACCGGCACTCCGCCTGTTGCCTGTTGGGGCGACAGAACGAGATGTCCGTCCGAACATGATCCTTCCTGTTCAAATCCTTGTGGAGCGAGTCGGGGGGGGCGCAATGGCTGATGTTTCCGTGGATGCACAAATTCGTAGAGCAGACGGGGTCGTGCCTCCCGGGATGGGACTTGAAGAGGTGGGGATCGGTGTGGTGTCGACGGAAACGCGCCTTTCCGGGATTGCCCGAGTGAACTTGCACACGGGACCAGATGATGCAGACATCTGGGTGGACATGGGCGTCGCAGGTGTTGGAACAGTCTCCTATCTCCTGCACGTCCGAGCCGCCGGCATGGGAGATGAAGGCTGCCGACTCGATCGGGATTGCGGCGAAGGATTTATCTGCGTCCGAGAAGGAGAGGGCGAAGAAGCGCAAAACGTCTGTGTACCCGACGAGGAGTCAGGCTGTGACCCGGTGAACCCTCTCCCGGGTCAATGCCCACCCGGCTTCACCTGTGACCCGAACGGTGAGTGCATACCCGGCGCCATCACCGGTTGCTTGCAAGCGCCCGAGGTGTGCCCGGAAAACTTCGAATGCGTTGCAGACGTTTGCGTACGACTCTGCGACCCTGATGATCTTTGCCCCGACGGCTTCGATTGCGTTGAGGGTGTCTGCCAAGAACCAGACCCTCCCCCCGATATGGTACGCGTGGAGGGCTTGTGGCTCACCCTTTATCAGTTTGACCTGAGCGACGTCCTGGGATTCCTTGGAGGACTGGGCGCGCCGCTCGACTTTGTCGATCAAGCCTTTCGTGGCAATCTCAACATCCCCGTTCCGCTACTCGGCGATCTTATCGAAGAAGCCGTCGCCGACTTGATCGCTCGCTATGTGCCACCATGGGTTCCCGACTTGGTTCGGGGTCTGAATACTCTCGTACACATTTTCCAGGAACTTCAGGTGGCTGGGGAGATGGAGTTGCGTCATCGGCAAAACCCACTCCATGTTCGTGGTACCGAAATGTGGCACCACGCCATTATTCACCTGATTGATCGCTGCCCGCTCGGGCGGCAGGACCCGAACTACCCTCGCTGCGCTCAAGTGGATATTATGTTTGATCAGCAACTGGGTGATTTTGGCGAAATTCATACGGACCCCAGGCCTTTCACCGGTCGACTTTACCTGGATCGCCAACAGAACTGGCGCATTCTACTCGATCGGGAAGTGGAAGCTGATTTGGTCGGCTTGGTTCGGTACATCGTGAACTTGGTCGTATCGATCAGCACAGAGGGACGGGCGCGGGATCTTCCCCAGGCTCTAGAACAGGCGATCGATTGCCAGGGGGTGGCCAGGGCCGCCAACGACGCGGCCCGTCAAATGGGACTCAATGGAGGGATCCCGGGTGTCGATCAAATGTGTCAAACCGCTGTGGCTGAAGCTGGGCGGCAGGTCGACGAGATCCTGGGTAGGATCGGCATCGGTTGGGAAGTCATGGATTTCGATCAACGGGCACAGGTATTCGATGATAACAATGACTTACTCGCCGACGAACTGGGTCGGTGGCCCGACGGTCCCGGGGATCTTGATGGTCGCTTTCGCTTAATTTGGCGGGCACCCATCGAAGGCGTGTGGTTCGGAGACCGCCCTCGGTAAAAATACCGATCCAGGCGTGCATTCCTCCATCGGTCATCTATACCATCCCAGGTCGATCGATCTTGACTTGACCCCGGTTTCGCCTCACAGAGCGGCGCCTTAATCGAAGGGCTAACAGCCTAACGGGAGTATTTGATGAAGCTGAGCACGACCCATCTCTTTGGCGTTTTCGCCGCCCTAGCACTCTGTACCACCACGGCTTGCGTGGTTCAGCCAGCGGATCCTGGTGGTGAGGATGCGGGTACGAGCGGCCCGACGGGTTGCGAGGAAAATCGTGACTGTGCCTCCGACGAGTTGTGCATCAGCGGAGCATGCGAGCCAGCCGAGTGCCAAACAGATCGCCAATGTCGAATTACCGAAATCTGCGACAACGGCCGCTGCATCGTTGACAACAGCTGCACCTCAGACAGGGACTGTGATGTCGGCTTCCTTTGCCAAGCCAACGAGTGTGTGCGTGATACGCGTCAGCGCTGCAGCCAGCACGCGGACTGCCCGGACACCGGGCAGATTTGCGACATTATGACGGGCGAAGCGGAAGGTTTCTGCCTGCACCACACCGATGTCGAGTGTGTTGATGACTCTGAGTGCTCCTTCGCCGGCGGGCAAGCCGACCAGGCCAACCGGCCGATTCGATACTCCTGCGAAGACGGCGTTTGCAAAGCGGACGAAAAAGACGGCTGCACCGTGTCGGCTGACTGCCTGAGTGGCAAGGACTGCGTTGCCATGAACAATGGAAGTCGCTGCCTGACTCCATGCACGGTAAATCAGGATTGCGGACCGGCGGACAAATGCGAACCAAACCTCAATGGTCATTGCTGGTACAACTTGTGCGGTAATCCCAACGATTTGAGCCCTGGCTTCGCAGACATGCCCCCCAACGGAGCCCTTGGCGGTGGCTGCCAAGCCGATGCGCCTGATGCCCCCAGCCTCCCCTTCTGTGAGTCCGAT
>MDTA01140788.1_pt1 | contig 11160 bp, 8 predicted proteins | sample 811151 | NCBI WGS metagenome assembly MDTA01 (sample SAMN05326648, study PRJNA326480) | marine metagenome | isolation source: seawater | place: Indian Ocean: South | collected 2010 | reverse complement strand
GATAACTATCATTAAACAAAATAATTACGGAAATATAGTTTTTTTCAAAGGTAATCTGGAGGATTGGAAAATTAGTTTTACATCAACAAATGAATTTGAGACTCCTTACCCGGGAATAGATTCAAATAATCTTACTGGTTGTTTAAATTTTTACGACGTAGAAGTTAAAAATATTTCTTTAAATATTTCTAACACAAATTGTGAAGATGCTGTTAATTTTGTAAGATCTAATGGAGAAATTAAATCAGTGACTATTAAAAATTCAGCTTTTGACTCAATTGATGCAGATTTTTCAAACTTATTTTTTCAAAATATAAATATCAATAAAAGCCTTAATGATTGCATAGATTTTTCATTTGGAAATTATGAAGTTATGAATTCAAATTTAAATCATTGTGGAGATAAAGCTGTTTCTGTAGGCGAAAAAAGTAAGCTTAAAATTATAGATTTAAAAATAGCTCATTCTAAATCTGGTGTGGTGTCTAAAGATTATTCAGAGACAAATATAAATAATAGTCTAATTTCTAATATTGAATATTGTTATCAAGCTTACAATAAGAAAAATGAGTTTTCTGGGGGCTATTTAAAAATTAAAAACTCTTCCTGTAAAAATAGTCAAAATAAATTTTTTATAGATAAAACGTCATTAATAGATATTGAAAATGAGCTTTAGAATAGAAGAAAAATCAAAATTTCATATTTCAGACTATCTGAAAATAAGAAGTCTTATTGAAAAAGAAGGAGGTCACTCTCTTTATTCTAAAAGGAAAATTTCAAGTTTATATTTTGACAATAAAGAATTATCGATGTTTTTAGACTCTGAAGAGGGATCTGTTCCAAGAAAAAAACTTCGTATAAGGAATTATCCAGATAATATTGTTGATTACTACTTAGAAAAAAAAATTACGAGTGTCGAAGGAAAATTTAAAACTAGCGAAAAGAAAACAAAAAAAGAAATTTCTTATTTTAAGACAAATGGAATTTTTGATTTCACTTATGGAAATTGCTACCCATTAATAAATATCTCTTATTTCAGAGAGTATTTTAAGATAAATGAATTAAGATTAACTTTGGATTATAAGATAAGTTATGAAACTGCTGACCGTAAAAATAGTATCTTTGATGATGAAACATTAATTTTAGAAATTAAATCTAACACAAAAATTAAAGACGAGCTTTTTGGTAACGACCTTCCGCTGGAAAAATTAAGGTTTTCCAAGTATTGTGAAGGTATGAGGAAATTATATGACAAAAATGAATATCAAAGAATGTTTTCGAGAATTTAATTTCAAAAAAGGTTATTGAGGTCTACTATTATTCGTTGATTTTTTATATTTATAACCAAACATATCTAAAAAAATTAAAATCCCTCTATTGTATTCATTAATTGGATATCTGTTGATCTCTGCTTCGTAACCAGTATACAAATTCTCAAAAACTATTTTTTTTTCAACAACGGCTCTAAATAAGTTGCTAGGGATAATAAATTCTTTATTTACTACTGTCTTGTTGTCACAAATTGCTCCACTACCAATTTCCATAGATGAAATTATTTTTTCATTATTCTTATTAACTACAGTAAATCTTAGTTTTTTTCCTATTACTTCAGGGTAAAATTTAGGGAATCTTTCTAAGTATTGATTAACAAAATTGTTAAACTCTTTTAAATAATCGTTTACATACTCCGGTCTATCAAGTTCAAGCTTAAATTCATCATTAAATGTGTCACATTTTTCTATAACTTTTTCTCCATGCATATATTTATCTGTAATTTTAATTACATCGTCTGGATTGTAGTCAAATGGATATGAAACTTTACCATTTTTTAAATTTAGTGTTCCGCCAGGAAATATATTAACAAGTTTTTTTTTGTTAGTAACTCTATCTGTCTTTTTCATAAGTCCTAATAAATTTTCATATGTTGGATCAAATGCTTCTTCTTGATATTTTTTTCCTTTTACATAAGCTTTAGAATAACCAGCGTAAGGTAAAAAATAATTTGCATTTAAATTTTTAGTATTTTCAAATCCAGTCACTAGCATATTTTTTACTTTATCTTTTAATAGTTTCTGCCTATCTTTTAAGTTTGGATAAGTAATTGGATGTCCTGAAGCAGAATTTGTTTGTGCAGCATAAAGTAAAATTCTTTTTTTTGAAAAATTTTTAATTCTTTTTAAATTATCTTTTCTTAATTTAAACCAGTTATCATTACCGTGATGTACACAATACTTTTTATCTCTAAAAACTAGACTACTATCATCGTTGGATAGTCTTTCATCTACTACCGACATAACCTGGAAGTCTTTAAAATTTTTTTCTTTATCTATTAAAATAACATTTTCAAAACCCATTTGCTTTACACGTTTTGCTAGCGAAGGTGATGGAAATTTATTTATAATTATTTTCATGTCTTTATTAAAATATTTATTAAGAAAATAATCGTCTATATGATCGTCGTGCGCGTGACTTATTACTAAAAAAAAATTAGGCTTGTAGCTAAGACTAGCTAGATATGTCGGGTTATAAAATGGTAAAGCACTTGGTAACCAACTTCCAAAAGCTGGGGTGAGGTTCCAAAAATCTGTTAGAAACGTGTATTTATTATTATGTAATTTAAATAGCAGACTAGAGTGATTTATCAGTGTTACTTCCATTTAAAGATATTCCTCATTTTCATTTCTTGATTTAATTTTTTTTGCAGGCACACCATAGTATACAGAATTTTTATCACAATCTTTATTTACAAATGAACTGCCACCAATTAACGCATTTGATTTAATAGTAATATTGTTCTTTACTGTAGAACCTATTGATAAATGAGTCATCTCACCAACTTTTACATTTCCGCCTGTTACTACACCTGGGCCGGTGCTAGAAAAATTTCCAAAACTATTATGGTGATCTATTGATGAGGAGGTGTTGATCAAACAATGTTTTCCAAATTTTGTCCCAGAGTTTACCACTGAATTAGAAATTATCACAGTGCCTTCTCCAACGCTTACGTTTCCATTTAAAATAGAGTTTTTCGATATTATAGTTGCCCATTTAATATTTTTTTTAAATGTGGAGTTAATTTCTTTAAAAATTTTTTTTCTTAAAAAATTATGTCCCACTCCAATAATACCGTAAATATTTTTATATTTTTTAATATGAGTTAAATCACCCAGATTTTTATATTCTTTATTTTTAAAAATTTCTATAATTTTTCCTTTTTTCAAAAGGTTGTCTGAAAAACCTAGCACCTTAAAATTTTTTAATTGAATAATCTCAGAAAATATGACTCTTGCGTGATCTCCAGTTCCAAAAATTATAATTTTTTTCATAAGTTTTTAAATTTAGATTGCATTCAATAATCTAGATAATGAAGCTAATATCCCATAACCACTCAGTTCAATAAAAGCTACTATCAAGATTATTAATATAATTTTTCTTTTTTTTCTGATAAATTCGTACATCTAATAATAAAAGTAATTTACTAATTAATTTTCTTTTAAGCAAGTTATGGACTTTAAGTATAGAAGTGAAATAGATGGATTAAGAGCCATTGCAGTAATTCCAGTAGTTTTTTTTCATGCTGGATTTAATTTTTTTAGTGGAGGTTATGTTGGAGTTGATGTTTTTCTTGTAATTAGCGGTTATTTAATTACCACTATTATTTTAAAAGGACTAGAGAATAGAACTTTTTCAATAGTAAATTTTTACGAAAGAAGAGCAAGGAGGATTTTACCGGCCTTAATTTTTATAATTTTTATTACGTCCATATTGTCATTTATATTTTTAACTAGAAGTGAATTATCAGGTTATTTTAGAAGTGTAATTGCAACTCTTTTATTCTATTCAAATTTTTATTTTTGGAAAACAAGTCCTTATTTTAAATCTGAGTCAGATTTAGAGCCATTGCTACATACTTGGAGTCTATCAATAGAGGAGCAGTTTTATTTATTGTTTCCTCTTCTTTTAATTTTTTTTTTCAAATATTTTAAAAAATATATATTTTTGCTGTTTAGCTTTGGTTTCATATCAAGCCTTTTAGTTTGTCAGTTTTTAGCTTTAAAAACATCGGGTAATTTTAATTTTTATTTTACGTTAAGCAGAGCATGGGAATTAGCTCTTGGTGCAATTGCAGCTTATTACCTTTTTTATAATAAGTTAGTTTTATCAAATAATTTAAAAAATACTTTTTCACTAATTGGTCTTTTATTAATTTTATTTCCAGTTTTTTTATTTGATAGACAGACACTGTATCCATCTTATTTTACTTTGATACCAACTATAGGAACTATTTTAATTATTATCTTTGCTGACGAACAAACATTAGTAAAGAAATTTTTGTCTACAAAGGTATTAGTTGGGGTTGGCTTAATAAGTTACAGTTTTTATCTTTGGCATCAACCTTTGTTAGCTTTTGGAAGAATAAGTTTTGAAAATTTTTCAAATATTAATAAATTGTTAGTAATATTAATATCATTAACTTTATCTTATTTTTCTTATAATTATATTGAAAAAATATTTAGAAATAGAAATAAAGTTAATCTTAAACTTTTATCTAAAACTTTGATTGTAAGTGTTTTTTTTCTTATAGTTTTTGCTCAATTGAGTCAAAAATTTTTTTCAACAAAAAACAGCTCTGAAGTTTTATTAGCAAAACTTTTGTCAAAAAGTAAAGCGGTTTATTCTATAAAAATGGATGAAAGACAGTTTGTTAAAAATAGAATTTTATATGAAACTTTAGATCCGAAAATATTAATTGTAGGATCGTCTAGAGTTATGCAGCTTTCAAATGAAAATTTTGATCAACAGGTTTTAAATTTAGGTGTGAGTGGTGCCTCAATTGAAGATCAGATTGCAATTACAGTAATGGCCCTCGAGAAGTTTAATCCCGATAAAATTTTACTTGGAGCAGATCCATGGTTATTTAACAAGGATAATGGACAATTAAGATGGAAATCTATCTCAAAAGAATATGAGATTGCTTTAAAAAATATTAAAGAAGCAAAATACAAAGACAAAATTCTAAAAAAAGATACAAAAAATGAAGTTTATAATATTTATGAAGGGTTCTTAGATAATGTTTATAGTAACCTAAACAAGAGAAAATTAGATTTAGACATAACAAGTGATGGAATAAAAAACAGTGCTAAACAAATAATTTTAAGAGATGGTAAAATTGTATACGGAAAGGAAAAAAGAAAAGAAAAAATAAAAGATAAAATTATTGATTATTCAATGTATTCTTATAGGTTTTCTAAAGATAACTACGAAAATTATAAGAAATTTATAAGATATCTTATTAATGTTCAAAAAAAGGATGTTGTGTTATTTTTAGCACCATACCATCAACCCTCTTATAAATTAACAGTAAAAGCTAAACCTTTTTATTTAGATGTAGAAAAACAATTTAGAAATTTAAGTAATGAAATGAATATTCAAATAGTTGGTTCCTATGACAGTTTACTGACCGACTGTAATGAGAAGGAATTTTATGACAATCAGCATCCAAACGAAAATTGCATTATAAAAATTACTGGGGACATAAATTAGACATTTACAAAGATTTTGGTGCGGTCGGAGAGACTCGAACTCTCACGGGAAACCCACACGCCCCTCAAGCGTGCCTGTCTACCAATTTCAGCACGACCGCACTATAAATGCGACAATAAATTAATGACAATATTAGTTCAAGTTGATAGATTAGAATAAGTATGTCTGCACAACAACAAAGTATGGTGACTTCTGAGGAGGTTTATAAAAAAATCTCAAAATTTATACCTGACTCTGAATGGAAAGTTCATGCTCCACTTATTGAAAAAATTAATAGACTAAAAAAAGAAAAAAATGCAATCATTCTTGCACACAATTATCAAACACCTGAAATTTACCATGGTGTTGCTGATATTGCAGCGGACTCTCTTGCGTTAGCAGTTGAAGCATCTAAAACATCTGCAGATAAAATTATTTTGTGTGGTGTCCATTTTATGGCTGAAACTGCAAAGCTTATGAGCCCAGAAAAAAAAGTTTATTTACCTGATATGGAGGCTGGATGCTCTTTAGCAAGTTCGATTACTGGTAAGGATGTAAGATTACTAAAACAAAAATACCCAGGTGTGCCAGTAGTGTCTTATGTAAACACATCAGCAGACGTTAAAGCCGAAACAGATGTTTGTTGCACATCTGCTAATGCAGTAAAAGTTGTTGAGTCACTAAATGTAGATAGAGTTATTTTTCTACCTGATCAATATTTAGCAGACTATGTTTCTAAAAATACTAAGGTTAAAATCATTTCTTGGAAAGGTACCTGCATCGTTCACGAACAATTTACAGCAAAAGAAATTCAAGAAATCAAATCTCAAAATCCTGGAATAAAAGTTATTGCACATCCTGAATGTCCTCCAGATGTAATTAAAGCTTCAGATTTTGCAGGATCAACTTCTGGAATGGTAAAATATGTAAAGGATAATCAGCCTAAAAAAGTTATGCTAGTAACTGAGTGTTCTATGAGTGATAATGTAGAGGCAGATAATCCTAAAGTATCATTTATTAAACCTTGTAATTTATGCCCTTATATGAAGAAGATCAATTTAGAAAAAATTTTGGATTGTCTTGAAAATGAAAAAAATGAAATAATTTTAGAGGATAAAATTATTGAAGCCGCTAGAAAATCTGTAATAAGAATGACTGAAATTGGTCGCTAGATCAGTGGAAAAATTAAATCAAAAATATATCAACAAAGTTGTAAGAAGTGCTCTTGAAGAAGACTTAAAACCTTTTGGCGATATCACAACAAACTTATTGAATTTTAAAAATAAGAAAATAAAAGGAAGAATTATTGCGAAACAAAATGGCATTGTAGCTGGTTTAGGCTTTTGTAGAGCTGCTTTTAAATTTACAGGTACAGAATCAATTTTTCGTCCTAAAGTGAAAGATGGTTCAAAAATTAAAAAAAATAAAGTAATTGCTGAAATTAGCGCAAAGGCAAAAACAGTTTTAATTGCTGAAAGAACAGCTTTAAATTTTCTTAATCATGCATCAGGTATAGCAACTTTAACAAATCAATTTGTTAAAAAAGTAGGTAAAAAAACTAAAATTTGTTGTACTAGAAAAACATTACCAAATTTGAGACTTTTAGAAAAATATGCTGTAAAAAAAGGTGGCGGCTACAATCATCGATTTAATTTGAGCGATGAAATACTAATTAAAGATAATCATATAAGTTCTGAGAAAAATCTTAAAAACTTATTAAAAAAAGCAATTAAGACGAAAAAAAAAGTTACCGTAGAAATAGAAAATTTAAAACAATTAAATCAAATTTTAGGATTAAAATTTCACAGAATATTATTTGATAATTTAAGTCCAAAACAATTGAAAAAATTTTTAAAAATTTGTAAACAACAATATGAAACTGAATATTCAGGAAACGTAAATCTTAAAAATATAAAGCAAATATCCAGCACAAGTGTGGACAGAATTTCAATAGGAATGCTTACTCACAGTTCAAAATCTTTTGATACAAGCCTTGAGATATTTTAGATTAATTTTTAATTGATTTTTCTTACTATCAGAACAAATACTATTGAAGTAACAAACATAATTAGCGCGTATGCAGCTGTTGGAACCATAAATGTAATTTCATCAAATAATTGAGTTGATACAAAAACAGCTAAAGTCCCATTTTGCAAACCACATTCAAGCGAAATACACTTTCTTTGGGGCAAGCCTGTTGTAAATATTTTTGCTAGATAAAAACCTAAAAAAATCATAATTAGATTTAAAATTAATGATACAAAACCTGCTCTTGTTAAAAAACTAATAATTTTATCCCATTCTTCTACCCAAATAGAAATAAAAACTATCAAAAATAAGATTACTGAAAGTCTTTGGATCAGAAGGGTTTTGGAAATAATAAAATCTGTCATTAAAGATCTTACAATCATACCGAAAATCACTGGTACGGTTACAACAAAAAACATTTTTAAAGCGATAGATGGCATTGATATGTTTTTTGTTATATCGATACCAATAAAGGTTGCCGAGTTAAAAACAACGAGTGGTACTGTTAGGATACTTAAAAGACTTACTATCGCAGTTAAACTTACGGATAATGCCACATCACCGTTTGCAAACTTAGTCAAAATGTTTGAGGTTACGCCGCCAGGGGCAGCAGCAATTATCATTACACCCATGGCGATTTCCAAAGGTAAAGGGTAAATAACAATTAATATAAAAGCAATTATTGGAAGCAAAATAACCTGACCAAAAAAACCAACAAAAAAATCTTTAGGATATTTTATCACTCTAGTAAAATCTTGAATGGTTAAACCTAGGCCTAGACCAAACATAATTATGGCTAAACAAATAGGAGCTATTTTTGTTGCTATTTCCATTTTATTTTAAATCTTAAAATTTGAATTTTTCATATAATCAAAAATATCTGTCAAAAACTCAGCGACAGCCCCCTGATTATATATAACATTTTCACCTATAGTCTTATTGATTTTTCCTTTATTAGACATCTGATATTCAGAATTTTTGTTTTTTTTAATGAGATCATTTTTTAACAGCCATTTTAACTTTCTAATAACGGTAGCTCTAGGAATTGTAGAAATATCAGCTAAAGAAGCAGCATTAATTCCTCGTTCTAGTTTAAGAGAGGCAATATTTTGATAAAAATTTTCAAGTTTTATTTCTTCCTGAATTAAATTTTTATCATTTTGCTTTTGAAGATGATAATGATGATTCAAAGCAATATTTCCCCAAACAATCCATGTTTCTAAGTCGCTGAATACATTTCTGTGTCTAATCAAAAAAGGTATTTGAAGTTTAAAATACCTTAACCAAATAATAGAAAAATACTTTTGAATGAATGTTTTTATATATTCTTTTGATAAAGTTTCTCCAAACCATTTATTTCCACTAAGCATAATTGACATTTTTTCTATGAAAGAAGATAATAATTCAACTGTATCAGTTGGTTTTTGAAATTCTATCCCTCTTTTATGAAATACAATAGATTTTCCTTTTCTTACAAGTACTCCGGTCTCTTGGAGTTCATTCACCTTTCTTCTAATGGTTTCTTTTGGAATATTCAGATCATGGGAAATTTGGATTAAATTTATTTTATCAATTATGATTTGATCTTGCTCGTAAAAATCATCCATTGTTGAAAAAGTAAACTTATCTGATAAATTTTGCCAATAACCTTTGACTATATACATCATGACAATATATTTATCTAAGTCTCTAAATGTTCTATAAGCCCTATTAGTCCAAGTTTGCTGAAATTTACCCCACTCATTCCAATTGGATAAAATGTTTCTTCCTAAATTTTCCAAAACTAAATTTTTATCAAATCCAACAATTTTTTCAGAAGGTATAATTTTTTTTGTTTTTATATCTATTGGATTTGTCATTTTCTTAACTCCGATTGAGCAGCCGCTAATCTTGCTACTGGCACTCTAAAAGGAGAACATGAAACATAATTTAATCCAATTTTTGTACAAAAATCTATACTGATTGGATCTCCACCGTGCTCACCGCAAATTCCAAGTTTTAATTTTTTGTTAACCTTACGTCCTCTTTGAGAAGCTATCTGGACTAGCTCACCAACACCATCTTGATCAATGCTAATGAATGGGTCGACTCTAAAAATTTTATTATGAATATAGTCATTTAAAAACTTACCAGAGTCGTCCCTACTAATTCCTAAGGTTGTCTGAGTTAAATCATTAGTTCCAAAACTAAAAAAGTCTGCGTATTTAGAAATGGCCTTAGCTTGTAAGGCTGCTCTGGGTAGTTCAATCATTGTTCCGACAATGTAGTCTAGTTTTACTTGGTTTTTTGTGCTAATTTTTTTAGCTACTTTATCTACAAGTCCTCTTAAAATTTTAAGCTCAGTGTCTGTTGAGACTAAAGGTATCATGATTTCTATTAGTGCTGATTTCTTTTTTTCTTTTTTCAAATCAACTTGAGCTTCAAAAATGGCCTCGCATTGCATCTCGTAAATTTCTGGGAAAGAAATACCAAGTCTACAACCCCTATGACCTAACATTGGATTTTCCTCATGGAGCTCAGCTATTCTATCTTTTACTTCCTTGATGCCTAAATTTAAAGATCTGGCAACTTCTTCTATATCTTTATTAGTTTTTGGTAAAAATTCATGTAAAGGAGGGTCTAACAATCTAACAGTTACTGGCAATGATGACATTGTATTAAAAATTTCTTTAAAGTCATTTTTTTGATGCGGTGGGAGTTTATTTAATGCGTTATCCCTGTCATTTTTAGATTTAGACAAGATCATTTGTCTAACTGACAAAATTCTATCTTCATCAAAAAACATGTGTTCGGTTCTACATAGGCCTATACCCTCAGCTCCAAATTCTCTGGCGATTTTACTATCATTTTTAGTTTCCGCATTTGTTCTAACTTTAAGTTTTCTAAATTCATCTGCCCATTTCATTATTGTTGAAAAATATCCAGAAATTTCAGGTTGAACAGTAGGAATTAAGCCTTTCATTACTTTTCCACTGCCTCCATCAATAGTAATGACATTCCCTTCTTTAATTATTTCATTGCCTGCTTTAAATTGTTTTTGATCATAATCTATTGTGATCTCACTGGACCCAGAAACACAAGGCCGACCCATGCCTCTAGCAACAACCGCAGCATGACTTGTCATTCCACCTCTAGCCGTTAAAATTCCTTTAGCAGCATGCATACCATGTATGTCTTCCGGGGAAGTTTCTAATCTTACTAGTATCGTATCTTGCATCATATTATTTAATCTTTCTGCCTCATCTGCAGAAAAAACTACCTTTCCACTAGCAGCCCCAGGAGAAGCTGGCAATCCAGAAGCTATGATTGTTTTATTAGCTTTTTCATCTAAAGTTGGATGTAACAATGTATCTAAAGTATTAGGATCTATTCTAAGTATTGCCTCTTTTTTTGAAATTAATTTTTCCTTGACCATGTCTACAGCAATCTTAATTGCAGCTTTCGCAGTCCGCTTTCCAGATCTAGTTTGTAACATCCATAATTTGTTATTTTCGACAGTAAATTCAATATCTTGCATGTCTTTATAATGCTTTTCTAATTTGATAAATACTTTTTTTAATTCTTGATAAACTTTTGGCATTGCCTCTTCTAAAGATAACTCTTTAGAGCCGG
>MDTA01084803.1_pt1 | contig 11162 bp, 12 predicted proteins | sample 811151 | NCBI WGS metagenome assembly MDTA01 (sample SAMN05326648, study PRJNA326480) | marine metagenome | isolation source: seawater | place: Indian Ocean: South | collected 2010 | reverse complement strand
TCGCCGTACGCGCTCGATGACGCCGCGTAGACGACCCGCTCGACCCCAAGCTGGCGGCACATCTCTAAGAGGGTCAGTGTGCCGACGATATTGGCCTGATTAGTCTCCAGCGGCAGGTCGAGCGACTTGGGCACCGACGGAAGTGCCCCTTGGTGTAAAACTCCGTCTACGCCGTCAAGGGCACGGCGAACCGCTTCAGGATCCGCGAGGGAACCCTCTACTAGGGTGATGCGGTCTAATACATCCTCTAGGTTCTGCCTACGGCCGGTAGAGAAGTTATCGAGGACGGTCACCTCGTCACCGCGCTCCAGAAGGGCGTGCACGAGATTGGATCCAACGAAACCTGCGCCTCCGGTCACCAAGATACGGGCCATGTCGCCTCCCTCTACTCAAATCGGCAATCTCGCTCGGGATCGATTGCCTGTTGGCGGACGAACCACCATGATGACGGAGTGACACACCAACTCCTCACCGCCACCCTGAGAAACTGGCTGGGCGACCAAGCTGGCCGTCCCCCGATCGAAGGCGATATCGACCGACACGTCGCCGCGCATCGCCTCGGCGGTCTGCTCTACCATATTGGGGCCGGTCTACGCGAGCCAATCACGCATTTGGCTGAGAAAGATTGGGCAAATAATACAGCCGGTTATCTCGCACGAATGCAGGCTCTTCGCAGCCGCTGGCCTAGCTCGGCAGGCCCCCCGCTGCTCATCAAGGGAGCCGACTTCATCGAGAACCTATATGGAGCACCAGGTGCGCGTCGCTGCGTCGACATTGATGTCTTGGTGAGTCCGGCTGACTTTGAGGATGTCCGCGTAAGTTTTGGGGGAGATCAGAGACGCCCAGAACCCTCATACGAGCGGCTGTCTTCGGAGCCCGCCTACGCAGAAGGCTTCATCGTCGATGGGAGTCTGATTGAGTTGCATCGCTCCGTGGGCCCGATCCATGCGCACCAGCTCGATGAGGCTGCGCTCTTCGCCCGAGCGAGTCACGCGTGTCTCGATGGCTTTCAAGTTCGCTATCCCCATCCGGAAGATCGGCTGCTTCTCTGGCTACATAACCAAAGTAAGTCAGGCTTCACCGATGGCCTCTGGTCCATGGTGGATCTGGCGCTGATCCTAAAAGTCCTGTTGCAAACCGATGGATCGGACTCGCCGATCAGCCTACGCCGACTGGTCGAGCCTTATGGACTGACAAATGCGTTCAATCTCAGTCTTCTAAAGCTGTCGGAGAGCGGTCTCTGGCCGACGCCAATCACCTTGAACGGAGTGAACGCAGCGAAGGTGTTCGGGCACCTCTGCATCCACAAAGATACCCCGAGTCAACAGGCCTCAGCCCTCCAGCGACAGGCCCTGAAGCTCTGGGTCTGCCCACCAGGCAAACGTAGAGCCATGGCACTTCGCCTTTTGCTTAAGGGGTTGCGGAGTCTCTCGCCGCCTCGTGCATCGTGAGGCGACACCGCTAGGATCAGAGCCAGGACTCCGGCACAAAGACGATGTCACCAGGCCTCAACAGCACATTCTTCGACGTGCCTTGGCTGATCTCTTTAAAGGGAACGATGAACTTCTGCTCAGCGCCATCGATGACGCGAGTCAAGATGAGCCGATCTTTCGCCGCCAATGCCTTTAGCCCTCCAGCGAGGGTAACCGCTTGAACGATGGTCATGCGGTCTTCGTAGCGAAATGTACCGGGCTTTCGGACTTCCCCCAGAACGAACACCTTCTTGGAGTTGAACTCTTTGACGAAGACGCTGACCTGAGGATTTCTCAAGAAGCCGTTCTGAAGACGATCGGTAAGGGTCTCGGTTAACTCTCCTGGGGTCAGCCCCGCAACCTTGACCGTTCCCACTAATGGGTAGCTGATCGTACCGTCAGCCCCCACGCGATGAAGCCCGGAGAGTTCTTTCTCCTGATAGACACGAACATCAATGACATCATCCGGTCCCAACGTAGCGCTCTGAAGAAGTGTCTTCGTATCAGGCATCGGAGGCAAGGTCTGAACACCTGAGCTCGCCCCACACCCGAGGAACAGCCCAGAAGCCAGCAAACTCAATACGACAATGTGGAGAGGCTTAGACATGTTCTCTTGACGCCTGGCTACCTGAAACTGACACAGACTACTGAAGTCTAGTACTCGCTTGCAACGCTCAGCATAACGACGTGCCGGCTGTAAGACGCCAAGTCGATTGGATCGTTCGCAAAACATCGTCCCGGCGTCTCACCTAAGCAGTAGTAGAAATCGCTGCGATTATTCTCAAATTCCCAGGACGCTTTAAAGGCCAACCAGTTCACAGGGTTCCATCCGATTTCCGCCATTGCGCGCATGATTGGCTCGACACGATCCGGGAGACCAATCGACCAGGCAGGCGCACCGTCCCGGCTATAAACGTAATAATCCAGGCCTAGTTTGCCACCGATGGAGAACTTGGCCGGAAGGTTCACGTTACCCTTAACGAAGCCGCGATGGAGCGTGTAGTAATTGGAGAAAGAATCATCTCCCAACTTCAAAGCGTAGCCCATCCCCAGCTTCAAAACAGGCTCCAAGGTGTAGTCGAGGTTGAAGCGCCCGATCGCGCCGACGTAGGACTCCCCGTTGTCATTGTAGCTGTTGGAGTACCCGCCACGGATCGTCAAGGCAAGTCGCCTTGAAACGAGACCCTGCAGGCCAATCTCCGCGCGCAACGGGTTCAGGTCTTTGTTCGGTCCATCTACCGGTTGGCCATCAACGTCTACGTCAATTCCCGTCCGATAATTAATCATCCCATAGCGCACATCGAGCAGGAGTGCCGTCTTGGGAAAGAACCTCCAATGAGTAAGAAACGAAAGCTGGTGTGTGTCTTTGTCACCGCGCACCCCACCCACACTTGCCGATGTCCCGACACTCCGATCGAGGGAGAAGCGATAACCCAAACGCAACTCGAGCGCTCGATTCCCTGGTCGACCTCCCGGACGAAAGCGGAAATCTGGACCAAAGGATGCGATCAAACGCTGGTAGCCATCCTCTTTAAGCATTTCTGTCGCGGGACGCTCGGTGTATCGCGCGTCAGCCTTCACATCGATCGTCACCGGCTTCTTTGGGAGGATTGAGATGCCGACCTTCGCCTTGGCCGTATCAAGACCAACCGAGTCATCGAGATCGCTCATCGTGCCGTCCGGGTCTTCCGCACGAGCGTAACGGCCCATCGCCGATAGTTCGAGCTCCAGACCTGCGTTGTTCGGATTGCGGTTCTCTACGGATATGCCCCCACCAAACCTAACAACAGTCACGGGGTTAACCGGCGCCGACGCCTCATAGCGTGACTCACGCCAGAAGTTGCTGTCATACCCGGCGCCAGCGGTGAACGATGGATGAATCTCTAAAGCGCCAGCCCGGAGGCCCGGACCCTTAGAATGACCCAGGCTCACGACGCCAAGAAGCACGGCGCTGAGCACGAGAGCAAACACACCGATCCGGCGACCCGGTTGGGCCATTCTGGAAACAGGGTTTCCTTTGGGAGCGGCGAGTGTAGAGTGCACGTGGTCCAGCGTTCTTCGGTGGAGATTTTCCATCCCCCGGTTGTGGTCTATTCGCTGCCCGTCACGGCCGGTGGCCGCAGAACGTTGAGCGCTTCAAACGTTGGTGTTGTTACTTCGGTCGACGGATCATCCTGACGGATCGACTCGTCTACCTCCACAGTCAGCTCACTGTTTCCAGTGTACTGACTGAGTTCCCCTACACATCCTTCGACCTCGAGCTTGAGGTTCTCGACTCGGAGAGAGACGATGGACACTTTTGCGAATTCATGTTGAACCAGCTCCACGTCTCTCTCGCCCTTTGCCTCTCTCAAGCTCTTTTGGGCCCTCTCGGCGATGCGCAAGAACCCTTTGATCCCGGTCAGCTTGTCATTTACGCAGTTGACCTGAATGATGTCCTTATTGGCCTGAGCCTTCTCCAGACGCTTCAGCGTGTACTGCAGCGTCCTTTTAATACGCTTGATATCTTTGTCAACAGAGTTGCTCTTCTGGGCGATGGTCATCCCGGCCCCTGGATCAGCAGCGTACGCCAGACCCAACCCACTCAGGGAAGCGACCAGTACCGCCAGACCAATACTCAGGTTTCGCGCATTCATCATTCACACCATCGGATCAGGGCGTCACCGCCATACCTGACAGGACCCACCGTCCACAAACAATCTAACAGGTAAAATACCTAACTCCGCACGTACGTTTATATACGAAAAAGCGTCCCGGCGCTGTTTTTTCCTTATATCTTTCCCGTCAAATCAGCTTGACGGAGCGAAGACGAACGGAAACTGAACTGTAACATCGCCGCCGTCCGGCTTGGGAAAGCGCCAACGCTTCATCTTCTGGACGATACAACGGCCAACCATTGGATCGCCTGTTGTGTCCTGAACGGTGCTCACCTTACCGACCCGGCCACTCCTCAGAATAGTGAACTGTACGGCCACCTTACCGCGTAACTTCGGGTTCCGCTTTAGCTGCTTTTCATAGCAACTCTTAATCGCACCTTTGCGACGGTTGATGACGCTGGTAATCGACGATTGATCCAGGACACCCGTGCCAAACGTCTCCGTGGGCTTCTTAACTCGAACAGATCCCTTAACCGAGCGCTCGCCGCCCTTACTTCCCGAACCGACGCTTCTCCGAGAGCCCTTGAGCTCTCCCTTGCCGAGACCGGTCACTTTGCCACGTGAGCTTCCGATACGTCGATCGCGAGAGAGACCTTTCTTGTTGGCCACCATGATGCCATCGGTACCGTCGAAAGCCTCTGCGATCTTTACGTCCGTGGCTCCCTCCTTGAGATTATCAAGAATAGAACCTGGGCCTTCACCGCCCTTCGTACCGAGTACGTTGAGGATCGTCTTCTTTGCGACGACCTTCTGCATCCGACGAAGCTCTTTTGCCTTACGCCTCGCCGTCTGCTCAGGCGTTTCTTTCTTTACCGGCTCAGGTTTCTTCTCAACCGGCTTAGGCTTTGGCTTCGGCTTGTCTGCCTTCTTGTCAGGATCGACCTTTTCGTCTTCATTCTTGTCCGTCTTCTTCGGAGGAGGAGGCTTAATCTCCTTCTTTTCAAGAACCATCGACAGGAATCTATCCGGTAGCGTCTCAACACCCTTCGGCGGCTCTGGGTAGTCCTGGCTCAAGATAAACGCGAGGCTGAAGACCTGAAACGCGAAGCTGCCCAAAAGGGAAATGACAAACGGCCAATCCAAACGCTGCGTGACGCTGCCCTTTAATGCAGCGGGTAGCTGCAGTTTGGATGGTGGCGGAGGCGGAGTAACAAACTGAAACAGGACGACCACATCGCCGAAGACAACCTTGCCTCGACTCCGCTCCATAAGCGGGACGCTGTACTTGTCCCCACGCTTGCGAGCCACTTTTTGCTCGCGCAGCGCTTTGAACGAAAAGACCTCGTTATCAACGGAGACCTTGCCGTTCATACCGGCTCGGAAGTTCAAATGGTACGTGTCACCCTTGAGCTCAAACAGGGTGTAGCTACGCGGAAGACCCTCGACCATGGTCACGACGAAGGTATTCCGCGGCGACTGACCGATGGTCACCGACTCCCTTCGTCTCAGCAGTCGCTCCTCAACGATCTTCCCGTTTTGGATCAACCCGATGCGCAGGATTTTCTTGTCCCTGCTGTCCGCCATTCAGAGCGTCCCTTCCGCTATAGCCAAGCTGCTAATCCCGACCGAGGTATCGACAGATCGGGTGGGCATAAAGCCACGACCCAGTATACTCGATACCCACCATTGAGTGCAGTATGACATCTGCTTTGTGCAAAAAGTTTCACACGCTGCAGCAAACGTCCACATCTCTTGCTTCGACACACTATCCTCGCGCCTGGGGAGTTGCAAGGTCATCCCATATCCAAATTGTCTGAAATACTTTCCACTGGACGCACTGGGACCAACATATGTCACGTGGGTCTTCACAAGAATCCTGCGTCAAGGGGATGGAGTGCCTTAAAGGTGGCACATGAGGGATTGTTCAGCCACCGCCTCGTTGGCCACCCTTTAGGACGGCAAAACGAAACTTCTGGAACTCAGCCTGGCCGGCCGTGTAGAGAACCTCGGTCAAGAGACGATAGGGCGTCTCCTGGTGGGCGACAACTGTCAGCAGCCCGTCGAATTTAGCTCCACGAAGACGAGCCATTTCCTTTTGACGAGATGCCTCACTGTTGAGTGCATCAAAGAGGGGCTGGATCTGGAGGCTGTTCTCGTCGCCCTGTTTGTCGACCTTGTCGACGGCACCATTCACAACCTTTGCGACCATCTTGTCAGCGACAACAATCCCTTTTGCCGTCACCGTCACCGCAGCGCTCGCCTTTGGAGAGATATCCGTCGTCGATGCTGGCAGCTTCAGATCCTCACTCGGATCGATCCTCAATGGATCGACTGAGTAGTTCATCAGAAGGAAGACCAAGATGATTGTCATCGCGTCCATCAACGAGTTGATGGTAACGCCGACCTCTTCATCTGGAAGGCGACGTGCTTTTCGACCGGCGGCCTTCTTCTTCTTTTCAGAGGCCATCCAATCGGCAATGACCTCTTCTCTCGTCTTTTCTCTCTTCTCAGCCATACCTGTCTATCTCCAGCTATCCTAGCGAGTCGAGATTACTGCGCGACCGCAAATACGACGTCGGGCCACAACAGCTGCTGTGCATTGCCCTCCATCTTGACACTAGCACCAGCAAACGCAGCCATATCCTCAAAGCTGTTGCCCTCGAGCCTGAAACGCATCGAGTCGATGACACCCACCACGTACTTGATAGGGATCTTCGCATCGGCCGTCAGGTTGATGATGGTCTCATCGGGGAAAGCATCCTTGATCTTCACCAGGTCAAGATACAGCTTTACAAAATCGTACTTGTCCTTCTTCTTCGGAATGACCACACCAGCAGGCTGGCCAGCCGCTGCGGCTGGATCGGCTGCAGCAGGGGCTGCCACTCCGAGAACCTGGTTGATGTCCGCGCCGCCCGCGGTGAGGCGGAAGCCGTTCTCGGCTATGGCGACGGTAAGGTTCAGAGGCTTCTTATCGTCGTCAGCAGGCGCAGCCTGACCCATCCCGAACTTCGGGGCGTTGACGTTGATGACGCCGATCTTAACGAGCGACATACCGAAGAGAACGATCGGGATCAAACAGACCACCAGGTTCATGATCGGCACGAGGTTCAGATCGTCGAGCTTTTCCTCTGCGCGTTTTTTTCCACGAGCCATGCCAGCTACTCCACAGTCATTAGCAGGTCCCTGGCATCAGACAATCGCTAGACACCAAAAGTTCCTGCGGCACGGATTTAACAAGGCCACAACCCTGTGTTGTGGCCCCGGAGAACGCGGCGATCAGCTGTCGCCTGAGTTCCCGTGCAGACGAGAGACCAAGAGGTTCTCGAGCTTGACAGAGTGCTGGTCGATCTCGTCGACAATCTTCTTCGTCACGATGGACAGGAAGACCTGAGCACCAAGACAAGGAATAGCGACCATCAGACCGAAAGCGGTGGTGTTCATTGCGATAGAGATACCACCAGCCAACATTGCCTGTCGCTTGTCGGGCGGAATTGACGGGTCCTGGAGAGCCGCGAACGCCTGGATAAGACCAAGAATCGTACCGAGAAGACCGAGTAGGGTCGCGATGTTCGCGATCGCCTGGAGTACCGTGGTCCGCTTGGTTACGATCGGGATGATCTCAAGGGTCGCCTCTTCCACAGCGTTCTGAATCTCTTCTGGGCTCTTGTTAGCCCGGGTGAGACCCTGCTTGATGACGCGTGGCAGCGCAGCTGAAGGAGCCGCGTTACACAGCTTGATGGCACGGTCGATGTTGTTCGCCATGACCAACTTCTGGATCTGCGCCATGAAGGCGCCCGCGTTAATATTGTACTTGAAGTACAAGAAGATGAAGCGCTCGATCATGATCCCAAGACCGATGATGCTCATAAAGAGGATGGGGTGCATCCACCCGCCACCTTCACTGTAAAACTTGGCGATAGTACCCATTAAAACGAACCTCCATGGGGTAACTGACCTTGGTAGCGAAACACTCCGCTTCGCTATTTCCAACCGTCTCGCGATTCAGGCCGTATAGCCCACAACCCTGCGACATTTTTAAGATTCTCGTGCTTAGTGCGACGACTAGCCCGATGTTAATATCATCCACTTTCAACGGGGATCCATAGTTTTCTGAGCGAGGGCAGTATTTTGCACTCAATCTCAGGGCTACCCGTTGAACTCAGCTATTCTGTACTTAGAATGGCTCCTTGTCTACGCTCTTTATGATCAATGGGACAAAGCTCTTCTTTGGCTCAAGCCCTTCAAAGTTCAGCTCACTGCGTTGAAGGATATAGAATGCCTCAGGTTTCTGGATTCTACCTTCAACTTTCACGCTGTCGATTCGGATAATTCTAGACGCTTTTCGAGGGTCTTTTTTTTGGGCATATGCGACCGAAACAAGACCCAGAATGGCGAACGAGATGAGAATGCTACCTAACCTCAAGGTTGTTCCTCCGTCGTCTCGGTGGTGCCAGATTCCAAGTCACTGCCCGTACTGGACGCATCCACAGGGTTTGGCTCACCGTTTTCCGGAGTAGGAGACGTTGATGACCCATCCCCTTCCGCGGGCTCTGGGGTCGGCTCCGGTGCCGGCTTGGGTGCCCGTCTCATCTGAGCAGCTCGCTTCTCTTCGACAACGACCCGTTTCTTCGCTTCTGCGATGTACGAATCGACGGGGTCTTTCTCAGAAGCCGTCTTACGGTTTCGTTTGTAGTCGTCGAAATACCCGATAGAGCGCTCGAGACGCTCAAGCGGTTTCAAACCAGCGAATTGTCCGTCCAACAATAAGATTCCGAGGTTGTAAGAGATGAGAGCGTTCTCTGGCGCTCTCGCCAGGGCGGCCTGAAAGGTCTCCAACGCGTCCTGGTACCGTTGCTGACCACGGAGAGAATTGCCGAGATTAATTTGTGCCGAGATCATCTCAGGCCAGCGGGCGAGCGCCTTCCTGAACTGAAGCTCCGCTCCGGAGAAGTCGCCGGCCTCGTGATAAATGAGCCCAAGATTATTGTAGACCTCGGCGGTCGCGCCGTAGGGGAGTTGCGTGGCCTCTTCAAAGGTCATTCGCGCCCTAATCTTTTCATTGAGCTTCAATTGAGCCTCGCCCATACGCCAGAAAATCTCTGGGTGCTGGCCATCGAGGGCCTTCGCGTTTTCTAGGATCGCTATGGCGAGTTCGTATTTTCCATCGCGGTGATACGCAGCTGCAAGATTGACCATCGCCTCAACATTTTTCTCGTCTTCGCGCAGCAGCGCCTTGCTGTCCGGAACAATCTTGGCGACCTCCGTGTCGGACGCTAAGCGGAGGCGATTCAAGGCGTTGCGCAGCGGAATGCTCTTGGTACGGCCCACCAGTCGTCCCCTGGCGTAGTTGAGCGCTGTCGCCCCATCACCATCTCTGAGCAGGAGACGTCCGACAGCAACCACCGCGATTCCAAGCTCCGGCTCGACACTCAGAGCGGCCTCGTAGTGCCGCTTGGCCGTTTCACTTTCACCTTGCCACTCCGCCAGCACCCCTAAATTGTAGCGCGCCTCGGCCACGACTTTCGCTTCGCCCGGCTCGCCTGTCGCCTCAAGAATGACCTTTTTGAGGAGTTCTTCGGCTGTGCTGAGGTCTCCACCAGCGACGGCCGCTCGACCGTCGCTCAAGAGCACTTTGCGCTCGGCCAAGGTGATGCGCTTCACTACCGGGACTGGTGGTTGTGCCTGACTCACCTTACCCTGGGCGGGCTGCGCAGCAGGCGTCTCCGTCGTTTCCAGCTCTGCCTTCGGTGCTCCACCACACCCGACACAGAACGACAGCAGCAACAGCGTCATGTAACGAGAGTTGTTCATTGACCTACCCCCGTTCCATCCGTTGCTGGCGGGATGTCTTCCTGGGCACCACTCTGGGGTGCCGTGGTCTCGGCAGTGCCCTCGGCGGTTCCGCTGTCGGCAGGCGCCGGAACCTCAGGAGTCTCCTCCGACTTGGGGGCATCCTCGTCCACTTTGGTCTTTGGTGGGGACAGATCAATGAGACGCGGCGCAGTGAGCTGTCGATCACTGGCAACGCGACGCTCCTCCTTGAAGAGCGGGTAATCAGCCGGCTTGTACTTGTTGAGTGATTGGAGAATTCGCTTCGTCCACTCATTTACAATCTTGAGTTCGCGCGCCTTCTGAACAGCCACCTCGTAGTTCTTAACCGCTTCGTCTTCAATGGGAAGCGCGATGTCCTCTAGTGTTGTCCGATAGACGTCCTCTTCCTCAACAGAGAGGCTCTTCGGTACGGGCGCCTCATATAGGCTCTCGGCGAAGAGTTGGAAGATGTGGCCGCGTCGGTACAGAGCCGCAATGTTCCAGGATGGATACTTATACTGCAGGACATCTTCATATCGACGGCGGAGCTCTTTCACCCACCGCTGAAGGTCGACGATTATGCGCCGCTGGTTCTTCAGGCTCCCCTTGGGCTTGAGTCGTTCGTAACGCACGAAATCGTTCTCGACCAACTCGAAGGTCGCACGCGCAGGGTACTGCGCTTCATTAGTTCCCGGTTGCATACCACGCCGATTGAACTCATCGATTACCCGCTGCCACATGACCGCTGCTTGTCGGCGCTTCCCCTGAGTTTGATAGATGTCGGCGATGCGCGCGATGCCTTTGAGCGCTCGGCTATTCTGATCGGGGTGAGCACCAAACTCCCGAACGAATCGGTCGTAAATGCGGATCTCATTCCGAGTGTCTCCGAGCTTTCGGTAGACCTTGGCCGCCTCAAAGAACGTCTCCGCTGTGTCTTTACGATCGGGAAATAGACGTACGTAGCGTTCGTAATTCTTGGCCGCCTCACGATATTGCTGGGTCTGCTCCTGCTTCTTGGCGGCCTTGTACAAGGCGTCCGCGCGATGTTCTGACTGCGGGAAGCTGTCAACCAACTGCAAATACGTGCGAATGGCTTTCTCATAGTCGTAGAAGCGTTCGGAGTTGACGCCGACACGGAACAACGCGTGTTCGACATACTGGCTCTTTGGATAGTCTCGATACACTCGCTCGTAGGCCTTTGTCGCCGACTCGAAGCGGCGAATATCTTCAAACGCCACGGCAGCGTTGTTCAGGGCACGATCCGCGAAGCGATTACCAGGAT
>MDTA01013782.1_pt1 | contig 11163 bp, 7 predicted proteins | sample 811151 | NCBI WGS metagenome assembly MDTA01 (sample SAMN05326648, study PRJNA326480) | marine metagenome | isolation source: seawater | place: Indian Ocean: South | collected 2010 | reverse complement strand
CGCGAGGACCGCGGAACGCGCGAGCGTCATCGCACGCGTGCGTTCGCACGACGCGCGAACGCGCGAACGCGCCCCGCGCGGCGGTGTGACGTGGAAAGTAGTCGCGTCGAGAGGAGAGGAGAGGCGCGCTGTTTACCGGAATGAACCTTCTCTTGGCTATTTCACACGCGACGCTACACAAGCGCACCGTCTCATGCATTCAATCTAGATGATGGAGCTCGCGGCGCTCGCGACCCGCGGCCAGAGGTCGGCGCATTCCTTGGCGACCGGCCCCGCGATGGCGCTCCCCTTCAACTCACCCTTCGGGTTGCAAATGACGCCCGCGTTATCCTCAAAGTAGATGATCAACCCTTCCTTACGACGAATCGGCTTACGCTGACGCACGATGATCGCCGGGAAAACCTTCTTACGCAAGTCCGGCTTACCCTTCTTCACCGTCGCCATGACCATGGAACCCGGGTTAGCCGCCGGAAGTCGGTTCTGGCGGGAACCCCATCCTACGCGCGCGAAACGAATCGTTCGAGTCAGTCGTCACGTTCGTCACCATCGTCGATCGAGCGGTCGAAAATCACGCGACGACTCGCACGTCGTCCAAGGAGTCACCCCTAGCGTCCGTCTCGCGAGAACTCGCGTCGTCATCGACCCGCGCGTCCTCTCCTCGCGCGCCCGTCTCCCAGGGTTTTCGTGCGCGCGCGAGACGAACGTACTCTTGACGGCGATCAAGTACAGGTTCTTCGCCCCCGTGTTGTCCGCGCAGTTCACCACCGCGCCGACGGGGAGACCGTAGGACATCTTGTACTTGGTACCGGAGGCGTTACCGCCACCTGCGTCGATCGCGCGCGCGCGGAGTCAGTCATCATCGTCCATCCGGTGGAAAGCCCTAGAGCGCTCGCGCGGAGCGGATCTCTCGCGCGGTCGCGCGCGTGCGGTCGAAATCGCGACCTCGCGAACGAGCGCGGGCGCGTGCGCGCGGGGGAAACGATATCGTTCGTCGCACCTCTCTTGCTCATGGCTGCTCGTGAGCTCGCGCGCGTCAGAAAGGCGGAACGCGCGGACGCGCGCGCGAGGTCGCGGACGCGCTGCGCGGGACGTTCCGTACGTCCGATCGTTTGGTTTCACGGAATGATACATGGTCTTGTTTGTCTTTTAGTACTACATGTGGCTACGCTAAAAACTATCGTGAATCGCTAAACTTTACGTGATCCTCCTGAATCACACACACTATGTATCATTCGGACAAGCGGTACCCCGTACATCGCGCGCCAATCGGTCCACCCGCGCGATCAACCGCTCGCATCGTCGTCGACACGCGCGAACGTCGGCGCGCGCGACGCCCTCGATCGCCTCTCGCGCGAACATCGCGTCCGCTTTCGCCCTCGCGCACGGTCCCTCGCGCGTCGCGCGAAGAGCGCGCGTCTCCTCGAGGAAATCTTTCGCCCGCGATTTCGCGTGCGCCACCGCGTAGGAGTGCCCGAGCGTCGGTTGGTGCGCCAACCGCGCGATCGTCGCCTCGATCTGGCACGCGTCGACGAGGATCGCGGGCGACGCGCTCGGCGACGCCGGTGCGTCGGCGGACATTCGCGCGTCGGACAATCGGCGTCCGCGAGGCGAGAAGTGGTGCTCCGCGACGGTCGTCACTGCCGCGCGCGAGGCGACGGCGCGAGGCGCGATGTCGACCTCTCGCGGAACCGCGCGCGCGCTCGCCGTCGTCTCTCGCGCGGTCGATCGCGTCCGCGCGTCGAGGACGACGGATGCGCGCGTCGAACGCGCGTTCGAGGCGACGGCGCGAGGACCTCGAACCGTTAGTTCGCGCGCGGATGCCGACGCGATGCGCGCGACTGGGACGGCGGAACGAGGCGCGCGCGCGAACGAGACGCGAGACGCGTTGATTTTAGTGGATTTAATGCGCGCGGTGCGCGCGAGAGGCCATCTCACCGCACCGTTGGACCCCTTGGGACGATCCTTGGGGCCGATTACCAAAGGGTACGAAACCATGGAGGCGACGACGCCGGCGGACGCCAGGGACATTCACGCCATGTTACAGGCGTATCCCGATCACTTTTACGTCGGGGGAGAGTGTGTGAGTCTGTCGACATATCTGGGGTTGTCGGACGCGACGCCGACGCGGGAGTTTTATTTGGGAGAAGACGCGACGACGTTGGATCCGAGCGGAACGAGGACCAAGACGTCGTGGCGGGCGAATGAATTATTCGAACGTTTGAGGGACGTGTATTGCGGTACGATGAGCGTCGAGTGTCATCATTTGACGAGCAAGTCGAAGAAGCGTTGGTTGAGGGAACAAGTGGAGAGTGGACCGGTGAGTCCGCGCGCGAAGGATCGACGGCGAACGCTGAATAGACTGCTCGTCGCGGATCATTTGGAAAAGTTTTTAGCGGAGAAATTTCCATCGGTGAAGAGATTTGGTTTAGAGGGCGCGGAGAGTTTAGTTCCCGGTTTACAGGCGTTCGTCGAGCGCGCTGCGGAGCGAGGTGTGGAGAGCATCGTCATTGGAATGGCGCATCGAGGAAGGCTCAACGTCTTGCACAACGTCTTTAGAAAACCTCTGGGTGCGATTTGCGCTGAAATCGTGGACGACAGATCTTCTTTTTTCGTCGGCGACGTGCGATATCATCTCGGCGCGCGCACAGTGGTGAACGTCGCGGTCGAAGACGGCTCAGAGGCTCGACAAGTCGCGTTGAGTCTCGTGCCGAATCCTAGTCATTTAGAGATGGTCAACGCCGTGGTCAGCGGCGTGGTGCGAGCGCAACAGTTTAGGCGCGATCCGGACGGAAAGGGTGAAGCCGCGCGCTCACATGTTCTGCCGTTGTTACTTCACGGCGACGCATCGTTCTGTGGGCTCGGACAGAACGCAGAAGTCATGCAGTTGCAAGATTTGCCGGATTACACGACGGGAGGAACAGTGCACGTTGTGGTGAATAACCAAATCGGTTTCACCACCGTTCCTCGCCGGGCGCGTTCGAGTCCACACCCGAGCGATGTGGCAAAAGCATACGGCGCGCCGATCATACACGTCAACGGCGACGATCCAGACGCCGTCGTTCGAGCCATGCAACTGGCTGCTGATTATCGCACGGAATTCCAATCCGACGTCGTCGTCAATTACGTGTGCTACCGTAGATTCGGTCACAACGAGCTCGATGATCCATCGATCACGTTGCCACTCATGTCTAGAAGAATACAAGCCACGTGCAGAGTCGCGGAGACGTACGCGAACGCGTGTGTGGCGGATGGTTTGTTGGCGGGCGACGAACTGAGTTCCGTGCGAGAAGAAATCAAGAAAGACTTCGTAGCGGACAGCGCCACGCATCAGGATTTTGTTCAAACCACCGAGTCGTGGCTTGCGACGACGCATTCGGTGAAGAACGGTATTTCAGGTCGAGAGGCGCTTTTGACGGCGTCTGGAACGGGCATGCCGTCGGACGCTCTGAAGGAGATTTGTCACTCCATCACGTCCCCGCCGGAGGAATTAGACTTTGAACTTCATCCGTACGTGAAGACGCTCTTTGAGGCGCGCCGGCGAGCCATGGAGCCGGAGGCGCAGAAAGGCGCCGGTAAAATAGATTGGGCCACGGCCGAGGCTCTCGCTTTCGGTTCTCTACTCATGCACCCGTGCGATGAGCGATGGCAAAACCACGTCGCGTGGTGGAAGGGCCAAAAAGAGGAAGATCGAGTGGGATCGCACGTTCACGTGCGATTGAGCGGACAAGATTGCGTTCGAGGGACATTTAATCAGCGTCACGCGGCGGTGTACTGCAGTCGCACGTCATACGAGCACATACCTCTGGACAACATGCGCATAGGCCCGCAAGATAAATTTTGTGCCGCCAACTCGCCGTTGAGCGAACACGCGGTGCTGGGATTCGAGTACGGCTTCGCGTCGGAAATCGGTAAAGAAGCGCTCGTTTTATGGGAGGCGCAGTTTGGTGACTTTGCAAATAACGCCCAAGTCATCATCGATCAATTCATTTGCTCTGGCGAAGAGCGATGGGGCCAGAGGAGTAAAATCGTCCTTCTACTACCTCACGGTTACGAAGGACAAGGTACGGATCACTCTTCAGCGAGACCCGAGCGTTGGCTCGCCGCGGCGAACGATGATCCAGACTCTTTACCGGGCAACACGGAATGGGACGTCGCAATCGCCGAGCGCACGTTCGACGCGCTCAAACCCTGCGAAGACGATTTCATCGACCTCGAGAGCGTCAGGTCAAAGCTTTGCCGCGAGGACAGCAACGAGAGCAATGCACACGGAAGATACGCGGGCGAGGCTCACGAGAGCGGTATGTGGGACGACGTCGAGGCGTATTTCGGACCCACCGGCAAAATTCACAGACGGGATTGGATTCGGTACATGCGGCACCGTGCGCGAGCGTCCGTCATGTTGCGCGCCAACTTCATCATGGTCCAGCCGTCCACGCCAGCGCAGTATTTCCACGCGTTGCGTCGCCAAGCGAGTTCGCCACACACGAAGCCTCTCGTCGTGCTCACGCCGAAAACGCTCCTTCATCACAAACACTGCGTGTCGAAACTGCTCGACTTTGCTCCAAGGTCTTCGTTCCGCCGCGTCATCGCCGACGGAGACGCCGGCGACGACGTGACGCGACACGAACACATCCCGCTCAAGCCAACTTCAGAGATCAAACGCGTAATTTTCTGCACGGGAAAGATATACTACCAACTCGCCCGCCAACGATTGACGAAGAAGATTGACGATGTCGCCCTCGTGCGCGTCGAGCAACTCTTCCCATTCCCGCATGACGCCCTGGCGCGTCGAATCCAACGTTATCCCAACGCTCACTTCGTCTGGGCGCAGGAGGAACCCAAAAATATGGGCTATTGGGCCTTCGTCGCCCCTCGCATCGCCACCACCATGCGCATCAGTCGCGCGCTCAACGACGCCGGTTTACGTTTCATCGGTCGGCCGCCCAGCGCGGCGCCCGCGACCGGTTCGCTCGCCATTCATAACGCCGAAAACTCTCGAATCATCGCCCAAGCCTTAGATTCGAGCGACGACGCCGTGTTGTAACATTTTCTCCATCGCACGCGCGAACGAACGTCCCCGCTCGCGTCGGCGCTTCGCACCTGTCGCTCGCGCTTTAAATCACCTTCGCCTCACCTCGCGACGCGGGTCATCCGCCATGTCTCGCGCGTCCCCCTCGCGCGCGGCGGACGAGCGAGACGACGACGACCCACCGACGCGCGCCCTGTTCGCGTGTTACCTCGTCGTCTCGCTCGATCCGTCCCGACGAGGAAAATCGTACGTCGGTTTCACCGTCAATCCCCCGCGACGCTTGGCGCAACACAACGGCGCGATCGCGAACGGTGCGCGGTACACGGCGTCGCTGCGACCGTGTGAGATGGTGCTCGTCGTCTCCGGCTTCGCGAGCAAGACGCAGGCGTTACAGTTTGAGTGGGCGTGGCAGCATCCGGCGCGCTCGAGGGCGACGCGAGAGGCGGCGGCGCGCGCGAAGATCACCGATAAGTCCACGGCGCCGACGAAAAAGGCGCAGTTGATGTGCGAGATGCTTGGATTGGCACCGTGGCGGCACATGCCGTTGTCGGTGCACTGCATGAGCGAGAGGGGAACGGCGTTGATTGAAAAATATAGAGGGACGATTCCGTCGCACGTGGACGTGGCGGAAACGACGACGCGAGAGATGGAGCGTCTGGTGGAACTGAGCGGGAACGCGGGACGGGACGAGGATGATGGCACAGATATGGGCGAGCGCTCGCTGAACGTGGACGCGAACGGGGAGATCGGAACGCCGAGCGTGTCGACGGCGGCGGCGACGACGGCGTGCAGGGCGAGCGCGTGCGGGAAATTAGTGCAGATCGATAGAAGTGTCGGGTGCACCGCGTGCGGTGCGCGATTTCACGCAACGTGTTTAGCGAGACACTTCTTTGACAGCGTAGGGGACGAAGCGCTGACGTGGAGGAGTCGTTTGATTCCAGAGGCGGGACCGTGCGCGAGTTGCGGGCACCGTCTCACTTGGGGTGCCGTATTGCGAGCCAACGCGCCGCGAATCACGACGTCCACCGCTGCCAGTCCGCTCGTGAAAAATAACAACGATGACGACGGCGTGACCTCGGCGGAGAAACTCCGAAGGGTGCAATCGGTGGAGAGGCGGGAAAAAGAGCGCGCGCGCGTGCGGTCTTGGGCGAGAGACATTTCAGACGAGAGCGAAAGCGAGAGCGACGGCGCGGAACTCGACTTTGTGTCATCCCTGTGTTAGATGTTGTACATTAGATATTCAGCGCGTGGATTGTGCTAATGCATTCGCGATGATGTCCGCCACGCGCGCCCGTGGATCGCCGCGAATGCACTGCGCGACCGTCTTTGCGGTTCGGTGCATACTTTCGTCTCGCAGAGTTTGTTCGAGCGTGCGAGCCAATACTTTTGAAGTCAAACGGTGCATTGGAATGACTCTCGCCACGTTTAAACGCGAAAGCAACGCGGCGTTGTGGTGTTGATCGAACGCGGCAGGCACAACGACATGCTTCATCGCGGATCGCAGCGCCGCGGCGGCGCACCCGATTGTTCCATGGTACACCAATGCGCTCAAACGCACGCGTCCGTCGACACACGCTGTGAGGGGTAGATAATTGACGTGAAGCGCGTTCGGAGGCAAGTCGCGTTTCTCGAAATGACTCCGATCGGTCGTCAGGAAGATTGCCTTAGCGATTCCCCCGCCGAGGCGAGCCATCGCCTTTGCGGCTTTGCGGAAAAACTTTGAGGCGAAGGGTGGATGTCCGCTCGCAGAAACGAAGGCGACGGTGGGTACATCGTCGCTCGTCACGAACTCTTGCACGCGTGAAATCGCGCACTCGTGCGCGTCGCTCGAGTCCGCGTGTGCGTAAGGAAAATCAACCTGATGCACGACGCGAGCAGTGTTTGATTTCACGATGGAGAACACCTCGGGAAACATGGCGACCACGTGTCGACACAAAAACCATCCCTCTGCGGCGAAGACGCCTCTAACGGGTTTCTTTATGCCGAGCCTCTTCCGTCTGAACGCGTTGAGCTCGGGCGCGAAGACTCGATCGACGAAGAAATCGGCGATCCGGCGCGCCGCGCGCTTCGGGATGAACCACATCGCCTCTTGAAGAAATGGCAACACGCACTCATCCGACGTTCGAAGCAATGCCGGGGACAACACCACCGAGTAACACTTCACGTTCGGATGTTCGTCCAGTTCCTCCAACAATCGTACGGCGAGATCCAGCGTGTGCGCCAGAATGATCGTTCGATCCGCGCCTTCGACGAGCTTTGTCAACGCGTCGAAATGCTCGTCCAAATGCGACAACCACCACCGCACCACGCGTCGCCCGTCTCTCGCGTGCGACATCTCGCCAGTCGATCGACACAACATCTCCTCGTACTCTCTCTCGTCCCCGACCGCCACGAAACGCACGTCATCCCGCAATTCAGACTGAAAGTATGGATTCGTCGCGCACGCCACGTCGAGCTCGCCGCCGAACGCCGCGCCAATCACATTCGCCATCCACAGACACGGCGCCACGTCCCCGACGCTGCCGTAACACGCGCTCACGACTACTCGCGACCGCACGCATCCCATCTGCACCGACTCCCGCGCCGCGATGTGCGCCGTTCGAGCGTCACACGTTTGAGGCGTTCGGTGCACTTTTTCATCGTCACCTTTTCATCCGACCGACCGACCGACCGACGACCCGACGACCCGACGACCCGACGCGACAGCGCGACGGCGCGACGGCGCGACGCGCGCGAGGGAACGAGGGAACGCGCGCGAGGGAACGAGGGAACGAGCGCGACGCGACGCGACGCGAGGGGTCGACGGGCGCGTCATCGTCATGTCGCCGCCGGGGACGCGCGCGCGCGCGAATGTGACCGCGGTCGTCGGTGGCGTCGTCGGTGACCGCGGTCGTCGGCGCGGGAGGGGCGAAAGCGCGCGAGGACGCGCGAGGGGCGTCGTCGGCGTCCGCGCGTTGCGACCGAACGCGGAGTGGCCGCCGGAGGATGTGTGGGAGGACTTCGTCGCCGCGCACGCGGGCGAGTACGCGGGCGCGGCGACGACGTTCGATGGAAAGACGGGACGCGCGATGCCTCTTCCGGAGCGGTACGTCCCGGATGCGTTCAAAGAGTACGGCGTGGACGTGATGGAGTGGCAGATCGTCACCCGAGGGGCGATGACGAACGATGGGGATGGATTGAGACTGGAGACGTCTCGTTTGTATCCGGAAGCCGGGTGCGAGTACGGGAAGAGCGACGTCGCGATGACCGAGTCGTTGGACGTGTGCGCGGGCGGACAGATGGGGAAAATGTTCATAGTGCAAGGGTGTTACGCCGATGGACCGAAAATTCTGCCCGAGTGCGTCGAGGGCGCGGAGGCGAAATTTACGTTTGCGTTCGCCGAGGAGGATGCTCCCGGCGAACGGCGTCGAGTTGAAATCACGGTCAAAGCGGCGCCGGGCGAAAAGCGAGACTGGAGAATGTCAAAAGTAGACGTCACACACGAGACGTCCAGCGAATCGGGGCTCAAGGCGAAGAGTCCGGCGGAGGGTGATATTTTAGCGGAGGACGCGGTGAGTTTGGGAGAATGGAGAGCGGTCAACGGCGTCACCTTCATAGCGATCGAGGCTTTGGAGCACGTGCCCGAGGATCGCAACGCGGAGAGCGCGAGCGGTTCGTCCGCCGCCGCGGGCGCGGCGCAAAAGCTCGCGCGGGAGAAACCGGATGACCGCGCGCTCGTCGCCGCTGCCGCTGCCGAAAAAGAAGCCGAAGAAAAACGGGCGAAAGAGGAAAGAGAAGCGGCGGCGCGCGAGCCAGAGGGCATGATCGTCGTTCCGTGGTGGGCGGTCAAATCTCCGTCGAGTTGGTCCATGGGCGGCGAGTACGTCGTCGGAGGAAATTCTCCTCTCGTCTTTTTGCCCAATAACATTTGGGTGCTCATAGAATCCGTGGACGATCAACTCGTCGTCGAGTGCGGGCGGTACGACCAGGGCGCTCCCGGACGCGATTTCGACGAAACCGAGCGACGCGTCATCGCGCGACGATATCGCAAGGGTCGATTCGCGTCAACATTTTTCGTTCGCGAGTGCAGGCTCGATCCCGAAGAACGCGAAGACGAAAAGGAAGAGTTTGACATTTTCGACGACTTAGACGGCCTCGACGATCGATAGTTCGCGTCGCTCATGTAACAGTACCTCGCCATCGGCGCTCCCGAAACGGCGCGAACGCGACGCTCGACACGAGCCGCCTCGACGCGCGCTCGAAAATTGTTCTGTTCTGTTGTCTCTCTGTCGCCAAAACGCGCCCCGTCTCGCGCGAGAGAGACGCGTCGAGGACCCGATGCGCGCGGGAGACACGTCGTACGAGACGAACGTTCGAGCCGCGGCGCTCGAAATCATCGCCGAGGAGCGCGCAACTCGACCGCGAGAGGATGATTATCGTTCGAGCGGTCCAACGGCCGAGACGTCGTCATCTTTCGCATCGTTCGACGACGGCGGCGTCTCGACGACGACGCTGAGCGACGAGGATCGAGCCCACGCGAAAATACTCATGCGCGATCTGCCGAGAGTGCTGCGGGAGTTGGAGTCGGGGACGGCGTCGGACGCCCGGGCGCTCGCGGAGACGCGACGGGACGTCGCCGACGAGGACTGGCTCTCGGCGGTATCGGCGCACGCCGAGACGTCGAGACTGGATGATGAAGAGGAGAACGATGACACCGATCCGGTGTCCGCGCTGGAGCGGCTCGGCGCGCTGGAGGCTGAGTTGCGCGAAATCCTGGGAGACGGGGTAGTGGACAGAGCTCTCGAGACGGTGAACTCGCCGAGTCGCGAGCGGGAGGTGGTGCCTCAGTCGACGTCGGCGCCGATCTCGCCGCCGAGACCGAGAGCGAAGCTCAGTTTGATGCCGACGCCGTTGAGTAAGGGCGATCGAGCGGAGAGTTTTGAACCTCCGATGCCGTCGGCGAAGAAGAGCGTGGAAAAGGAAAAGAGCGAATGGGATCCGTATGCGGCTTTCATCGGCATGAAAGGGAAAAGGGCACCGGATGCGTCGGAACCGCGCGCGCGAGAGACTTCCGCGCCGACAGAAAAACCGATGCGTTTTCCTCTCGACGTGTCGTTGACGCACACCGAGACTCTCAGAATGATGAACGACTTGGAGCAGAGGGTAAAGGAAAAACCGACGGTTTCGTCGAGGCTCAGACGAACCGAGGCGACTATCGAGGACATCGCGGCGGCGGATGAGCGCGACGAGTCACGATTCTCGCGTGAATACACGCGACAGGACGCGGAGACGATTATCAAGCTCGCGCGCGACGTTGGTCCCACGGGTCTATGCGTCGATCCCGAAGAAGAGCCCGGCTCGCGCGAGGGACCGATAGCGCCAACGGCACCACCAGTCACACCGATGACCGACCACGAGGCGACTGTCTCTGAGATGAAATCGGGGCCCGATTCCGTGCGCTGGATTGCTCCGATGGCGGGCGTTGAGAGCATCGCCGAGTTTAAGCAGATGATGGACTCGATTTTCGCGGAGGACGAGTGAGCGAGATTTTACTATCGTAGGATATTTAATAGCAAACCAGCGGAATCGTTGCTGCGGGACTCGTAACGTGCGGGACAAATATAGCACAGATGAGCGAAAAAATGTTTAGAAGTCGTTACCGACCGGGCACTCAACGACCTTCAAGATCGCTTCGCCCAGGAGACGGTGAACGCCAACAATGGAGTCACCCGGCTTGATCAAGCCGAGCGTGTCACGCGCGTAGAGGATGGCGTTACGCATGACTTGCTGCGGGACAACGGCGTTACCTTGAGCCCACTCCGGCGGTTGAATAACCGGAATGATGCCGCGGCTGATGAGAGAACGGCGGGCAGTGCTCGCCGGATCCTTCTCTTCGGCGTAGCAGACAGACAAGATGGGTGCGCTCGGCCTGTATTTGGAGATCAAGCGAGCGGTGGTACCAGTTCTGGACAGGGTGATGATGAGCGCGGCTTCGCTCTTTTGAGCCGTACGGACGGCGGACGACGCCATGGATTCCGAGATGGACATCGGGATTTCTTGGTGCTCGAGAATTTGGAAGTAGCTCGCGACGTTGTCGACGTACGCCTCGGCTTCGCGGCAGATGGACGCCATGCACTTGACGGCATCGAGCGCGT
>MDTA01203495.1_pt1 | contig 11164 bp, 13 predicted proteins | sample 811151 | NCBI WGS metagenome assembly MDTA01 (sample SAMN05326648, study PRJNA326480) | marine metagenome | isolation source: seawater | place: Indian Ocean: South | collected 2010 | reverse complement strand
TTAAAATTGTTAAATTGAGCTGTCTGTTTATTCTTTTCGAAACTTTTGAATCTTTCTTTATCTCTTAATAATCTTACACCAGATTGAATATTGTATTGAAAAGATTGTATTTGGGACAAGATTTTGCCTAAAGATGGAACCAATCTATAACCTGCTGCTAAAAATGTACCAATTAATGGCAAAGCTTGTAAAATATCTTGATTTTTATTAAAAATAGGAATTAAAAATATTAATGTTATTGCTACAACAAACAATTCAAATATTGGCCTAGGTAGAAGATTTCTAAAGTAAATAATTTTTACAATATCTGCTAATTTATAGTTAAACTTATTAAAATTACTTATAAAATTTTCTTTTACACCAGATAAATTTGATATTTTACTTCCAGTTAATCCTTCGACTATTGATTTTAACCGATTTTGTATTGTTAAAGGCCTTTCTTTACCCAAAATCTTTACCGATTTAGCATTTAGATAATATATGAAGTAAGAACAAATAAGTAATATTGAAGAAGCAATTACCATTACCTTCAAATCTAAAATTATCAAATAAAATGCAATCCCTATGAGCACTGTAATCTCCATTGCCAACATGGATAGAGCACTAGCTGATGACACTAAACACTCTGTTTCATAAGTAATATTTTTTATTGTATCAGAAATATTTGTTCTTAAATGAAATAAACGCGGTAAGTTTAAATATCCTTTGAAATAAAATAAACTTAATTCTGCTCGTAAATTTGAAAGAAACTCACTTTGTTTCCAAGAAAAATAAATAAATGAAATCGATTTCACCAAAAATATAATTAGTAATAACCATAAAAGTGAAGCAGTCTGATTTACTGATGGAATTAAATTATTTAGATATTCTAAGAATTTATTCGAAATTATCTCATTATTGCTAAAAACATTTATTAGATTGAAAATTAAACTTAACGTTAAAATTTCCATTCCAGCCGTGAATATCATCAAAATTGTTAAAGTAAAAAATTTACTTTTTTGACCTTTGGTCAATATGCCTAATAAGTATTTCATGATTTTAAATTGATTTTTATAAGAACTATTTTATTTTAACAACAATCCACTTGAACTCAAAAACTTTACTACCTGCAATTTGTATTCCATTCACTGAGCGCGTAAGTCCAGGGTATTTTTTCTTTTCTTTAGAGGTGAATTCTTTATTGATTTTATTTCCATCATATTTATCGTCTTTGAAAGAGACTTTAAAATTACCGATTTTTTTGATCTTTTTTTTTATTAAACTATAGCTATATGTATTTTGAAGTTGAAAATTATTAAGTTCACCCTTTTTATTAGTAGTGTCATCATAATAAAATCTTGCTAGATGAGTATTTGAACTAACCAGAGTTCTTATAATACAATATTTTTTGGAGGCACTTATTAAATTTTTAAGTGGAATATCTATAGAGGGTAAATGGTGTAAAACATTTGAGCAAAAAACAATGTCAAATTTTTTTTTTAAATTTACTAGACATTTTGAAGAGACTCTGAACATGAAAATTTAAATTATCATTTTTCTTAAAATGCTTCCTAGCATATGTAATATAATCTTTAGTAACATCAAAACCAGTATAATTAATATTTTTATCTATTCTTTTAAGGCTATTGTAAAAATGACCTGCTGCACAACCGAAATCAAGTATTTTGTCACCTTTTTTATAGAATTTTTTAATTATAGCTGAGACTTGTTTGGATGCTTCCATTTCTGGAAGCTGCTTCTTAAGTCTTTTTATGCTTCGTTCAATTGAACTATTTTTTTGCCAAATTTCCCAATCATTATTTCTATCTTCAAAGAGAATTTTTTTTGTCATTTAAATCTGAAATCTTTTTTCACTTAATTTGTAATTAATTATTTGAGTTGCTTTAGTAGTTACCTTTATATTGTGCTTGTTAACAAAATTATTTATTTTTTTAAAATCTTTAAGAGTGTTTATATCAAATTTAAGCTTTGGAAAAGCTAGTTTTTTAGGTGCTGCAAAAGATAAGATTTTAAATTTTTTAATGTTATCCCAAACATATTTAGTAACATGTTCTCTGTCAGACTTTTTTTTTACTATGAAATTTAATTTTTTTAATAAATCATAAGTAAAAATTTCTGCTCCAAAACCGTCTACATAATTACTATTAAGTCTGTTTTGATGATTACATGAATAATCATATTTTTTGCTTTTAAATTTTCTTATTAAATAATCTACTTCTGTTGCGTCGATAAATGGGTTATCTGAGCAAATTCTAATAATTAAATCTGTTTTTTGTAAATTTGCTGCTCCGAAAAAACGACCAAGAACATCTAGGTTAGGGCCTCTATAAAAATTAATTTTATTTTTTTGAGCTATTGTAATAAGAATATCGTCTTTTTTTAGTTTTGTTGTAGCAAGAATAATTTTTTTTATTCTTCTCGATTTTTTAAGCCTAAGAATAACCCACTCAATTAATGAAATATTTGATATTTTCTTAAGCACTTTCCTTGGTAATCTTTTAGATCCTGTGCGCGCTTGTATTATAGCTACTATAGATTTCATTATTTTTATTTTAAATCACTCCAAAGGATAGATCTATTTACTTTAAGATTTTTTTTGGCTTTTTTTCCTATAATTTTGTACCAATGTTTTACTGATATTCCGTCACTAGGTCTCAAAGCAATTATATCTTTAGGTGTAATTATTTTATTTTTTTTAATTTCTTTTTGAACTACTATACTTCTTCTTGCAAATTTTCTTGATTTTTTCTCACATTTTAAAACTTGTTTTTTGTTTGATTTTCCCTGTATTAAAACTACCCGTTTTAAATTCTGTGATACTATTTGCAGGTCTTTCAAATCCATTGCATGATAATGATCGTTTCCTTTTAAATTTTTATTATTTGTAAAATGTTTTTCAATTACTTTTGCGCCTAATAAAAAAGACGTTGTTAAGTTTACCATTTGACTATCAGGTAGTGTATGATCAGAATATCCAATAACATAATTTGGAAAAACTCTTTTGAGATCTTTTATCATGTTCAAATTAGCGTCCGAGTCATTTGATGGGTAGCTTAGAATACAGTGCATTATAGTAATTTTATTTGTCCCTTTTTTTAATATATTGATTGCAAATTTTATTTCTTCAAGAGTTGATGCTCCAGTAGATAATAAAACAGGTTTTTTTTTACTTGCTACTTTTTCTAATAAGGGAACATTATTTATATCAGAAGAAGATACTTTGAAAACTGGCACTAAAGGATTTAAAGTATCTACAGCTTCTAAATCAAAAGGAGTAGATAGAAAATCGATTTTAATTTTTTTACAGTAGAGCGCTAATTCTCTGTAATCTTTGTCTTTGAATTTGTCTAGTTTTGAAAATAATTCAAACTGGGATTTAGTTTTTTCTTTTTTAAGATCCCAATATGCTTTTGAGTTTTTTTTTACAATCTTGTGAGCTTTATAAGTTTGAAATTTTGCAGCATGAGCTCCGCCTTCTTTTGCTAATTTGATTAATTTTTTTGCTTTTACCAAAGAACATTCGTGATTAACACCTATTTCAGCAATAAGATAAAATTTATTTTCCTTTCTTATTCTATGATAATTAAAATTCATTATTTTTATGTTTTTTTATTAATTTGTTTAAATGCTTTTTCATTTTATTTTTATTTTTTGTTATATTAGATAAATGTCTTCTATATCTATATAAAGGTAATGCTATCCTATCTATTTTTTTATATTTTTTTTTGAATCTAATTCTTAAATCTTTGTCTTCATGTACTAAAAAGTCTTTATCATACATGCCAATATTTATAATACTTTCAGTACGAAACATAATTGCGCAACCAATGGGATTTTCACTAGAGTTTTCCCTTTTAATTATATTTTCTTTATCATCTACTAAATAATAGTCACAACTCACTGCATTTGTTTCATTGTTGTATAGTAGATACATTTGTAAAGAATTTAGAAATTCTTTATTTACATAATCATCTGAGTCTACTCGAACTATAAATCTTCCTTTTGATGATTTAATTCCTTTATTAAGTGAAAAAGGAAGGCCCATGTTTTTTTTATTGTTTATAATTTTAATATCTTTTCCAAATCCATTAATTATATCAAGAGTTTTATCTGTGCTTCCATCGTTAACTACTATTATCTCGTAATTGTTTTTATTTAAAGATTGATCTAGCAAGGATCTTAAACATCTTCCAATATACATTTCTTGGTTATAAACTGGAATAATCACAGAAACGGTTTTGGTAGAAATGTTCATTCAATTTAAAGCTTCATATAAAGCTTTTTTAATATTCAAAATTTGTTGAGAGGTCATTCGAATGAAAATTGGAATAGACACTGCTCTATTGAGAAGTTGTTCTGAACGCTTAAGAGATTTTTTTAAGTTTTGAGATTTTAATTCTTTAATATGCTTCCATTTACCAGCAAAATGCCAAGTATAAGCTTCTGGTAAAATTTTAGTTGATATTTTATATTTTAATAATCTTGCTCTACATTTTTTTGCCAGTTTTTTATTTTTTACCATTATGATTAAAGCATCAGCAGAAATATAGCTGTCTTTAGAGTAATATCTTTTTTCAATACCATTTAAACCCTTAATTTGACTCCATATCTTATTATAAATTTTTCTTTGGGCATTAATTACATATGTTAATTTTCTAAGTTGAGCTAAACCCACAGCTCCTTGAAGCTCGTTCATTCTGAAATTAAATCCACTAGATTTTCTTGTGTCTTCCCATCTAGGGTACTTTGGATTATTCTCATGGCCATGGTCGTGCCATGCCTTTGCTTTATCAAAATACTTTTTATTTTTAAAAGTGATCATTCCACCCTCTCCCGTTGTGATAGCTTTAGCATGATCAAAACTAAAGGTTCCAACATCACCTATAGTTCCTAAAAACTTTTTCTTAAATTTACCTCCGCATCCCCAGGCTGTATCTTCAATAATTTTGATTTTTTTACGTTTACAAATTTTAGATATTTCATCCATTTTTGCTGGTACACCCAACATGTGAACTACAATTATTGCCTTTGTTTTTTTGTTAATTTTTTTTATTAAATCGTTTGGATCTAAGTTTAGTGACTCATCTATATTAGCGCACACAGGCTTACATTTTGCCTCAACAATTGCCTCAACTGTTGCAACAAAAGTAAATGCTTGAGTAATTATTTCATCTCCAGGTTTTAAATCTAATGATGCTATAGCCACTCTTAAAGCAGCGGTTCCTGATGTAACACCTAAACTATACTTACTTTTAAAATGAGTAGAGAAATTTTTTTCTAATTCAGAAACTTTAAAAATTCCGTTTCTTAAGTTTTCAAACCCCATTCTAAAAAAAGTTTTACTTTTTTTTAGAACATCTTTACATTCTAGATATTCTTTATTATCTACTAATTCGTATCCAGGCATTAGATGAAAGATTTTGACTGTTTTTTTAAACTATTTTCGTATTTCTTTTTATTTTTAAGATTAAATTTACTACCAGCTGGTATAAACCTTAAAGTTAAACCCATTCTATTTTTTGAACTATTATTTTTATTACTTCCATGAGCTACTAAACAATCATGTATTAAAACATCTCCTGATTTTAGAATTGGATATACCTTTTTAAATTTATTAAGTTTCTTTAAATTTTTGATTTTTTGTGAGCTACCTGGAGTATTTGAGGCTTCGTGAGGTAATAAGCCCAATTTATGAGATTTTTTAAAATAATAAAGTGATCCATTTTTTTTATTAGCTTCATCAAGTGCTATCCACATTGTAATACCTTTGTTGCTTTTAATGTTCCAATAAAAATTATCTTGATGTATTGGTGATTGGAGACCTACTTTTGCAGGTTTTGCAAAAACTTCAGCACCAAATTCTTTTGTTCTTCCTTTTAGAATTTTTGACGCAATTTTTTGAATTTTTTTATTTTTTTGAATAATTTTTAAATATTTCCAGTTTTTAATATTGTGCGCAGTATTAATAGTTTTTACTTTTTTGTTTATAAAATTAACTCCTTTTAATTTCAATTTATTGTCATATAAGAATTTTTTTAAACTTTTTTTAATCTTTAGTATAGAATTCTTATTTATTAACTTTTTTATTAAAACGTATCCGTCCTCGTGGATTTTTTGATTATAATTTTCTAAATTTTCAAGTTTATTTAATATCATTTTTTTTAATTAGGCAAAGCTCCGCACTTTGCAAAAATCCACTTTACATTTTTTTTTTTCATATTTTTAAACTGGTTTAAATATAAACTTATTCTTGTCAATCTTAGTTTTAATATTTTCCAGCAAAATGTTAATTTTATTTTTTTGTATATTTATAATATTGAATATCTTATCCGCAAAAGGTCCATTATTAAACTTATATTGTCTATTTATGTAAATATTAAAAAAGCTTTGCCTCAAATATCCTTTTGAATTTTCATTATTTTTGCATTTTAATATAAAATTTTTTATCTCTTCTTGTGAAAATTCTGAACGAGGTAAAAAGTATTTTAAACCTTTTGTATATTTTAGGGATACAATTGAGTTTGAGCTCTCAAATTTATTATGAAAGCAAAAGATATAATCACCAAGAATCTCTATTTCTTTCTTTATCAATTTTTTTTTAGCAAATTTCTCTAAAAGTATTTTTGTTGAGTAGATTTGTAGCCCTTCTCCTAATTTGAAAGAGAACTCTTTTTTTAAATTGAACAAATTTTTTTTATCTACTTTTGCTACTATCCACATTATAATTTTTCCTCTAATTCCCTCTTAAGTTCATCGTACTCACGCATTTTTCTTTTCATAAAATCAATTGTAAGTTTAGTTCTCTCTGAAATTCCTTTTGGTGTTATCACATACCTTAAATATCCTATTTTGTTTTTTTGCCTATTAAAATTTTGTAGTTTTATAAGACCTTTTTTATGAAGGGCTTTAATGCAGTAATTAAGTTTTCCTAAACTAAAGCCTAATTCCTCCGCGATTTGTCTTTGAGATGCATCAGGTTTTTTTTGAATTTTTCTTAATACTTCAAAATAATCGTTTGTATTTTTTTGTTTCATAAAATGTTCAAATTTTGAACATTATATGTTCAATAGTTGAACATGTAAATAGCTTAAAAGTTACGTAATTAGCTATTTATGATAACGATTGAAATTTATTATGAAAATTCTCCTTATACAATTTTTTAATAAATAATAAGATCTAGTTAAAATATTTTTTTTATCCTCATATCCAAATAATAGGTAAAAATAAGCAAAAAACCTTTTTTGGTAATTTAAATTATTTTGAAGTTTATATCCAAATTTATTCATTAATTTTTCGAATACAGTCTCAATAACTAAAATAGTTTTTTTGTCTAAATAATCTTCCCACCTTTTTTTTACATTTTCTTGTGAATAGTAATTTTTTGGCAAAGGTTTTTTTCTCTCAAATTTTCCTAAATAAGAGGAGTCACCATGCCATTTTCTACCAAGGTAAGTCGGGCATAATAAAGTTTTATCATATTTAATTTTTAACCATTTACTAAGTTTGGTTACTTCAAGCTTAATATTTTTGTTTATGTTCTCATTTTTAACAACATAAACTATTTTTTTATTATTTTTATTAACAAACTTTTCTGCAGCTACCCAGAAAGAAAGAACAATGTCCATTTTATAACTTTTAGGAAAATTTATATATCTATCAAAGGCTCTGAACGAACCTGCGAATGTAGCTCTTGGGTCTCTAATCATAAAAATAAATTTAGAATTAAATAAATCTTTATAAAAACTACAATTCCAGGCTGTATGTTCGTGTGCTAAAATTATTTTAATTTTTTTAATGTTAATTCTGTTCATTTTTGCAAATGAATAATTAATTGCAAAAAACAGCTTTCTATAAATATTTTTTTCTTCAGATTGTTTTAAGTAATCTATTAAACAATTTTTAAAATAATTTTTTTTTTTATTATTTTCAAAATAATTATAACTTTTATAATTGCTTTTCTCTAAAATATTATTCATTGTGAAATTAACTAATTTACCCAATTCAAGTTTCTCTATAAAAATATTTTCTAAATTTTGGTAATTCTTTAATTTTCTGAAATAGCTTAGAGGAGGAGCGTGAATTACTTGTGGATGGGAGTCTAATAAATTTCCTAACCAATCTACTGCACAATGACCAAAAGTAGAAATGACCACAACTGGAAGATTTTCAAAAGATTTAAATTTGTCTTTCATTCATTATTTTTTAAATACAAATAGAGTATTTTTTTCAATTTCATTATTCATTTCTGAAATCTCTCTATTAATTTCAACTGTATAAATTTCAAAAAAATGTTTTTTAAGTATTTTTCTTAGTTTTAAATCAGTGAGATATCTGTTTGAAAAACTTTTTTTTTTAAGATTATAAGATATAAAAAGATAGCCGTTTTTTCTTAAATATTTTTTCATATTTTGTATAACGATTTTTATTTTATCTCCGAGGTAGTAAATTGTTTTAAAACAAACAATAATATCAAACTTGTTAATAAATTTTGGATTATGAATTTCAATATTGTCATAAATAATATGTTTAAATTTTCTTTTATGAATGTCGGTTCCCACATATTTAATCTTATTATTCAATATTTTTTTTAATGAACCAGATCCAGCTCCTATATCTAATAAACTAATCTTGGTTTTTTTCTTTTTTGCAAGTCTATCGATAATATCTAAAGAAAAAATAATAGTTTCCTCGTTTTTGAAATTTTTATTTTGGTTCCAAGGATCTTTAATATTTTTGTAAAGGGAAGAAAAATCTCTGATAAATTTTTTTTTCCTTATCAAATATTTATTGGGATTCTTGTAAACTAGATTTTTAAACATAGTATAATTGAACAAAAGCTAGTTTTTTTTTGACTTTTGTCAAACATATTTATGTGTGAAGCTGTTCATCCACTTGATTATAAATAATAAAAGTGTAGATTTTTTGTTAATCGTTCTGAAATTAATAATTAAATAATAATATGAAAATGAGTAAAAAAAAAGCTGCCTTGTTTTGGATAACAGGTCTATCTGGCTCGGGTAAAACTACTTTGGCTAATAAGATCACTCCATATATTAAATCGAAATATAGCACGGTTATCACGCTCAGTGGTGATGATATAAGAAAAAAATTCAATTTTAACAAGTTCGATAAAAGCTCCAGAGTCAAATACGCACTTTTTTACTCAAAACTCTGTAAAAAATTTGTAGACAACGGTATTACGGTAATTTTTTCGACAGTAAGCATGTTTGACAAAGTAAGAAAGTGGAATAGGAAAAATATAAAAAAATATGTTGAAATTTATATTGAGGCGGACATTGAAATTTTAATAAAAAAGAAAAAAAAGTTTTTTTACAAAAAAAAATTGAGTAATATAGTTGGGAAGAATATCAAAGCAGAGCTTCCTAAAAACCCTCATATATTAATTAAAAATAATTTTGAAAATTCTATTAATTTTTATAAGAAAGAACTTCTTAAAAAACTAAAAAAAACTTAATTTTAAATTAGAAAATAGTATTACTTTATTTTTGATCTTATGAAGGATGACAGGTGATCGATTAAAAATATTGTGATAAAGATTATTATAACGATAGCTGAAACTCTCTCATACTCAAACATTCGAAAAGAAGACTGGAGTTCATAACCTATTCCCCCTGCGCCAACAATACCAAGCATAGTAGCCATTCTTATATTTCTATCTAAAATGTATAAATTGTTTGCAACAAATGAAGGAATAATTTGAGGAATTATCGCAAAAGAAATAATCTGTCTTCTAGATGCGCCTGAAGATTTTAAAGCTTCTATTGGGCCTTTATTTACATGTTCAATGTCTTCTGCATAAAATTTTGCAAGAAATCCCATTGTGTGTAAACCTAAAGCTAAAACTCCTGGTATGGCTCCAAATCCAACAGCAATAACTAATATCATTGCAATTATAAATTCAGGTATAGCCCTAAAAAATATTGTTATAATTCTTGCTATTAAGAACGCTAAATAGTTAGGAGCCAAATTTCTTGCTGAAAATAAACCAACTGGAATTGACAATATAATTGCTATGAATGTTCCTAAAAAAGCGATTTCTATCGTCTCAAACATCGCTTTAATTAAATTGTTTAAATTAGAAAAATCCGGAGGTAACATTCTATTAAATATATCTCCAAAATATTTTGATGATTCTGAAAATAATTCTATGAAATTTATTTCTAAATCAATAATGGTAAAAGTAAGTGCTGAAATTAAAGAAATTAAAAATAAATAAGTCTTCCACGTCCATTGTGGTTTGATATATTTTTCTAAGTGCTTGGTTTTATTATTAATTTCTAGTTTGAGAACGTTATTATTCATTTTATTTGTAAATAGCTTTAATACTTGTTTTATCCAAAGTTTTAGCCTGCTCATTAAATAAAACCTCACCCTCTAATAAACCGACTATTCTATCTGAATATTGTGAAGCAAGCTCAACTTGATGTAAATTGCAAATTACAGTTATATTAAATTCTTTGTTAATTTTTTTTAATAAAGACATTATTAAATTTGCTGCTTTTGGATCTAGACTAGCTACTGGTTCATCAGCAAGTAACAGTGTTGGTTTTTTAATAATAGCTCTAGCAATTCCTACTCTTTGTCTTTGACCACCAGACAATTCGTCTGCACGATTATAAGATTTATTTAATAAACCTACAGTTTCCAATGCCTGTAGAGCCTCTAATTTTTGTTCCCTTGTGAAAAGGTAAAACATAGATAAAAATTTACTACTTGAATTAAGTAAACCTGTTAGCACATTGTTAATAGCCGAAAGATTATTTACTAAATTGAATTCCTGAAAAATCATTCCAGTTTTTTTTTGAACTTCTGGTAAATAAGTTTCAGTAATTTTTTCACCTTCGAAATAAATATTTCCTTTTTCTATTTTTTCTAGACCATTAATGCTTCTTAAAAGAGTTGTTTTGCCAGAACCGCTTGGACCTAAAATTGAAATGAACTCACCTTTTTTTATTTTAAGATTAACACCTCTTAAAGCTTCAGCGCCTCCATCATAAGTTTTTTTTAGATTTTTAATTTCAAGCATAATTTTTATTTTTTTGTATTCAAGAATCTTACGACGTTTCTTAGGACATCATAATCTGAGTCTTCAACTGAAATGTAATGGGACATTTTTCCTCCATACCCTCCAATCTCTCCATAT
>MDTA01164578.1_pt1 | contig 11164 bp, 10 predicted proteins | sample 811151 | NCBI WGS metagenome assembly MDTA01 (sample SAMN05326648, study PRJNA326480) | marine metagenome | isolation source: seawater | place: Indian Ocean: South | collected 2010 | reverse complement strand
GGTGTACCCGGGGTTCTGGATCGAGCTGGCCGTGTTGGCTCTGATCATCGGCCTCAGCATTGCTTTGCTGATGCGCCTGCAACTGCGTCGCCCGGCCTCGGCGCCGGAGTCCGCCCACGGGCTGCAGGGAGGGGAACGATGAATCGTTTCGTTATCGTACTTCTGGCGCTGCTACTCACCGCCTGTGATCGGGCAGAAGAGCCGAGCGGATTCGCAGGCCTTGCCGGTGTGGCGGAATCTGAGCATGAGATTCAGTTCCTGCAGCCCGGGCCCGGAGACCGGCTGTCCTTCCCCGCCGATTTCGGCCCTCATCCCCAGCACCGCATTGAATGGTGGTATCTCACCGCGAATCTGGAAACCGAAAACGGCAGGCCGCTGGGTCTGCAATGGACGCAGTTCCGGCAGGCCTTGACCCCGAGGTCCGTTGAATCCGAACCGCCGAAGCCGGCACTTTGGCCTCTGGAGGCTGCCTGGATGGCTCACGCAGCGGTGAGCTACAGCGGTCAGCACCGCTTTGCCGAAAAGCTGGCCAGGGGTGACGTCGGGCATGCCGGGGCCACCGCCCAACCCTTTTCAGTCTGGCTGGATCACTGGCACCTGAGGCCTGCGAGCGGACACGTTGGCTGGCGGCTGTCGGTCGCTACAGAACACTGGTCCTACGATCTGTTGTTGCAGCCGCAAGGTGATCCTGTGGCTCATGGTGACGACGGTTTCAGCGCCAAATCCGCCAGTGGCGAAGGCTCCATGTACTTCAGCCTGGTAGATCTGAAAATTGAGGGAACGGTTACCCTTGAGGGTGACACGTTGAGGGTGGCGGGCACTGGGTGGTTCGACCGGGAGTGGAGCAGCCAGTTTCTCAAAGCCGGACAGCAGGGCTGGGACTGGTTTGCCCTGCATCTGGATTCGGGGGACAAGCTGATGCTGTTCCAGTTGCGGGAAACACAACAGGCGTTCCGCTCGGGTACCTGGATTCCAGCCACGGGCGAGCCGGTGGCGCTGGGGCCGGAACAGATCGGGCTGACCTCTGTGGGCCAGCCAGCCGGTTATCCGCGCCGTTGGCAGATAACCCTTCCGGCTTTCGACGTGAACCTTGAGGTCTCCGCGCCGGCAGGGGATTACCGGAATTCCGGGCTCTATCCGTATTGGGAGAGCCCGGTTTCCGTCACCGGAAGCCATTCCGGCGTGGGTTACATGGAGCTTACCGGTTACCAGGCACAATAAGGCCCGGAAACTCACTCAACGGCATTGGCACCGATACGGTGAATGCTGAGGTCGGCACCGTTGAACTCTTCTTCCTCTGTCAGTCTCAGGCCGCTAATGGTTTTGATGGCACCGTAAACGATGAGCCCGCCGGCAAAGGCCACGATCACACCGGCCACCGAGCCAATAATCTGCGACATCAGGCTGACGCCACCCAGGCCCCCGAGCGCTTCCTGGCCGAAGATACCGCAGGCAATGGCGCCCCAGACACCGCATACGCCATGCAAGGGCCAAACACCCAGAACATCATCCAGCCGCTCGATTTTCGCCTGTGCCCACTCGAACAGGTAGACAAAGATGGCGCCGGCCACGCCCCCGGTAATCAGGGCGCCAACGGGGTGCATCAGGTCTGAGCCGGCGCACACCGCCACCAGTCCGGCCAGCGGACCGTTGTGAATGAAGCCAGGGTCTTTGCGGCCGAGCAGCATGGAAACCAGAATACCCCCCACCATGGCCATCAGGCTGTTGACCGCGACCAGGCCACTGATGCCGTCCAGAGTCTGGGCCGACATGACGTTAAAGCCGAACCAGCCCACGGTCAGAATCCAGGCGCCGAGGGCGAGAAACGGAATGTTGGAAGGGGCAAAGGCCACGACCCGACCGTTGCGATAGCGACCGGTGCGGGCGCCGAGCAGCAGCACTGCAGCGAGAGCAATCCAGCCACCGACAGCATGCACCACAACGGAGCCGGCGAAATCATGGAAGGACGCACCAAACTGGTTCTCCAGCCAGGCCTGGAAACCAAAGTTCCCGTTCCAGATCAGGCCCTCAAAGAAAGGATAGACGAAGGCCACGATCAGGCCCGAGGCAATCAGCATGGGGTAGAAGCGGGCACGCTCTGCGATACCGCCGGAAACGATCGCCGGAATGGCCGCGGCGAAGGTCATCAGGAAGAAAAATTTGACCAGTTCATAGCCGTTGGCGGAGGTGAGTTCGGCGGCGCCATTGAGAAAGTGCCCGCCATAGGCGATGTAGTAGCCGATGAAAAAATAGGCGACTGCGGATATGCCGAAGTCGGTCATGATTTTAACCAGGGCATTGACCTGATTTTTATGGCGAACAGTGCCCACTTCCAGGAACGCAAAGCCGGCGTGCATGGCCAGCACCATAATGGCGCCAATCAGAATGAAGAGCGTGTTGGCGCTCTCGGTCAGGGTGTGTACGGCACTCGTGATATCCACGGGTTTTTCTCCTGAGTGTTTTGATTACGCGGCTTCTGATGAGCCGTTGTGCATTGTTGGGGTGCGACTTAAGCAAGTGCTGTTCCAAAACAATGCATATCAAGTACTGCAGGGGGGTTGGAGAACCTGAGGGCGCCGAGGGAGGTATTTATCTGCGTCAAAGTGCACCAGAGGCGTGCGCATCAAGGGCTTGTGCACCAATCTGGATAGGGCGCGAGGCAAGGTTTTACTACCAGGTAATCTCGCTGGGCGTATCCCGACCGGGCTCAATGCCAATAATGGCTTCTTGCGACTCGCTTTCGGAACGAATCAGCTCGCGAAGGCGCAGTTCCTGCTCTTCCATGGGCTCTGACAGATCGATAACGATTTCAACCCGCCGGTTCTTGGCTCGGTTTTCCGGCGAGGTGTTGGGTACCCGTGGTTCGGTGTCGGCCAGACCGGTCACCCGGATGCGGTCCGGAGTCACCTGCTCCCGAGCCAGCAGAACATTAGCCACCGCGGCGGCACGGGCTGCGGACAGGTCCCAGTTACTGTAGAAACGTTCGGTGCGGATGGGCACGTTATCGGTATGGCCTTCAATGGCGAGGTCGCCGGGCATGTCGGCCAGAACCTCCGCCATATCCAGAAGCAGGCCTTCGAATTCCCAGGTCAGTTGGGCTGAACCTGAGGCAAACGAGCCCTTCTCCTCAATGCGAATGATGATGCGGCGCTGATCTTCCGAGACGTTGATCCGGCCATCCAGAATCGCCGGTTCCAGCACATCAAGAATCCGGGCCATGTTGGCGTCCATCTGTTCCTGGATGGATTCCTCAATGGCTTTCTCTTCGGGGCTTTTCAGAGTCTGGATTTCGGGCTGTACGTCGGTGGTGGTCTGTTTGACTTCATTGACCACCGTGGGCTCTGGCGGCGCCGGCGAAAACTTGTCGAAGATCGGGCTGGTGCCCTGAGGGATCTCAAGCGCAGGCACTTCCCGCTGCACTCCGAAGGCCTTGGAGAGTTCACCGGCGATCTGTTTGAACTTCTGGGCGTCGATTTCCGAAAACGACAGGAGCAGAACGAAAAAGCACATCAGCAGCGACATCAGGTCGGCAAATGTGACAACCCACGCAGGAATCCCGGGCTTTTCCTCTTCTGGCAAATCATCCATGTTTAACCGCCTGCCGTTTCCGCATCGCCGTTTCTGGCCCGCTCTTTGGGCGAAAGATAGCTGGACAGCATCTGCTCGATAATGCGCGGGTTGGTGCCTTCCTGGATGGCGACGAGGGCGTCAATATAGAGCGATTGCATGCGGGCCTCCTCCGTCATGCGCAGGGACAGCTTGTCGGCAATGGGGGTAGCGATCATGGTGGCGATCATGGCGCCGTAGAGCGTGGTCAGCAGGGCTACGGCCATGGCCGGCCCGATGGACTTGGGATCTTCCATGTTGGACAGCATCTGCACCAGGCCAATCAGCGTGCCAATCATACCCATGGCCGGAGCCACATCTGCCATGGCGGTGAACACTTTTGCGCCCGACCGGTTGTGTTCCAGTGTCATCAGGCGTTCCTTGTTGAGGAGCTGCTTGATGGTGTTGCCGTCCTGTCCGTCCACCAGCATCTGAATACCCTGGCCCAGGAATGGACTACTGACCTCCCTCCCTTCGATACCAAGAACGCCCTCTTTTCGAGCGATGCTGGCAATCTCCACCAGTTCTTCGATGCTGGCCTGAGTTTCGGGCAGTTTGAATTTGAACGCTCGGGCTGCCACCTTGAAGGCATCAAAAAACTGGGCAAGACTGAACTTGGCCAGTACTACCAGCAAGGTACCGCCAATCACAATCAGCAGGGATGGCGGATTGATGAACATGCCTGGCGATGCGCCCAGGATAATGGCCGAAGAAATCAGAAGAATGGCGCCGACGAGGCCGATAAGGGTGGCGAAATCCACAGTAACTCCAGAACTGTGCAGGTGACGATTAAGGGGGCGGGAGAATACTCCCTGGTTGATTATTAATCAATGCCCGATTGGTCCCTCATCCTATGATGAGTGAAGCTCCTTCCATGCAGCGTAGCGGTGCAGATCGGATTCGACCAGTTTAAGGCACAAGGCAACCACACCGGCATCATCAACCAGGCCGAAGCCGAAGATCAGATCCGGAATCAGGTCCAGCGGATTCAGCACGTACAGCAACGCTCCGGCTACCGCAGCGATGGACTTCCAGGGTATGGCCCGGTAGTGGCCGTACCAGTAATCGCGAATCAGCGAGAACATCAGCTTGATATCGGTAGAGAAACGATTCAGCCTGCCGCTGTTTTTGACTTTCTCTTCAACGGCTTTTTGTCGTTCAAGCAGGGCCTCAAGGTCGCCTCTGTGAACCTTGGCACTTTGCTCTCTCAACTCGTTTGCCGCTGTTTTATCTGAGATCCATGCCATACATTGTCACCACTTTGCTCAGCGATTGCCTCAACATAACGAAATCGTGCAGGTTCGTCACCTTCCCAGGCCATTTCAATAATTCGTGAGACTTCCTGGGAGTTCAGGATCGGGCGCTTCATGGTCTTTGGTTTTGTGGTGGTCCGGAACGAAGGCCAGCCGTTTTCGAATCAGTACGTCCTGAGCTCTGAGTAATGGCTCGGTATCTGTGGCCGGTTCGGTCAATGTAAAAAGGTAGGCGACGGCTTCTGCGGTTGAGAGTTGCCCGGCCTTTGGTGCCTTTCGGATACGGTAATGTGAAGCTGGTGGCTCAGCGAAATGAAAGCAGGGCAACTGCCGGAGCTGCTGGTTCAGGTGCAGGATTTTCGCGGCTTTACGCCAGGTGCCATCCAGAACCAGCCACTGGTCGATCTGGCCTGCCGCGTTGCTCTCCACGGGCTGACTGTCAGCACATGGAAACAACAGTCCGGTGCGGGTTCCGGTTAACAGGCGCTCCAAGCCTTGTTGGGAAAAGGAGGCAGGGCTCTCGCCAACCAGTACTTCCACCCGGGTCAGGCACTGCTGAAGTACTCGCACCGTACCCTTGCTGTGACCGACTTCTGACGGGTGTTGCAAAATGATGACGCGATGGCGGTTGTCGACCTGCTCGCAAACCTCGCATACGCAGGTGTTCGGGTGCAAGCCACAGCGGGTACACAGTGCTCTGGCCACGCTTAACCTACGAAAATGCGCTTGGCCAACCCCGCGCCTTTCAGGCCGCGAACGGCCAGGGTTGTGACCAGCCCGCCGATCATTGCCCCGACTACGCCACAGGTAAGAATATCCTGCCCGGTCAGGTACAGTCCGGGGATGTCGGTTTTCGGCCTCAGCCAGCGTTGCTCGAAACGTTCTGGCGTGTGGTCCAGCCCGTACAGCTCACCCTGCTCATAGCGGCAGAACCAGGCGGTCGACAGTGGTGTGGAGGTTTCCACATAGTCTACTTTGCCTCGAAGCTGGGGCAGTTTTTCGTACATGACTTCCAGAAGCTGCTCGGTGATCCGAGCCTTCAGAGCCTCATAATCCTCGCCTCGTTTGCCCCAGGTGGAGCCCTGCCACGGCTCGAACATTTCCCAGGTGGTGGGCGCCACAATCTCGATGGTGGAGGTTCCGGGCCAGCGGTTCTGGTAGTCCGGGTCTTTGGCTGCCGGGAACGAGATGTAGACTACCGGGAAAGAGGTGTTCCGGGGATCTTTCAGGAATTGCTCCACGTTGCCATCGTGGTCTGCGCTCGGATAAATCCAGAAGTTGGTGCGCGGCAAGCCGAGCTGGTCGGGCGTGCCTTTCAGGCCTATATACAGGCCGATATGGGGCATTGAGGGTTTGATGTGTTCCCGGCTGCCAGGATAGCCAATGCTGTCTGCGACAGACTCGGGTAAAAGCCGTTCGAAAGTATTGATCACACCGGCGTTGCTGATCACCAGCGGCGACCGGATATCATGGCCATCGGCCATGCGCACACCCACGGCTTTGCCCTTTTCGACCAGGATCTCTCTCACGTCGGCGTAGGTGAGCACGTCACCACCGCCGGACTGAATCACCGGGATGATGGTTTTGGCAATTTCCGAGGCACCGCCTACCGGGTAGAAACCACCGTACAGGTAATGCTTGGCAATGAGCGCGTGCACCATGAAGCTCGACTGTTTCGGGGTTACCCCGCAATCGCCCCACTGACCGGTAATGGCGCCAATCAGCTCTTCGTTGGCGGTGAGTTCCCGCAATACGTCATAGGTGGTGCGGTTGAAACAGTCCGGCAGTACCGTTTTCAACCCTCTGGAAACCAGTGGCGCAGCCAGCGCGGGCGAGAGTTTGGACAGGGTATACCATTGCATGCCATCGGCCACTTTGCCGAGCAGAGCCAGGTAACGGTCGATGGCCTCTTCTTCGTCCGGGAAGGACGCCAGTAGCGAGTGCCTCAGGCCTTCCTTGCCGGCCCTGAGGTTGACCACTTTGTCGCCCAGAAAGAACCGGTCGTAGTTCTCATCCATCGGAGCCCATTCGAGCTTGCCATCGGTGATGTAATCGAACAGCCGGCGGCCGAGGGTGTGGCGCGCGCCCATGTCGCCTATGTAGTGCACGCCCACATCCCACTCGTAGCCATTACGGGCGTAGCTGTGGGTGTAGCCACCGGCGGTGTAATGCTGTTCCAACACCAGTACTTTGTAGCCGGCTTTGGACAGGCAGGCGGCAGTGGTCAGACCGCCGATACCGGAGCCGATCACTACCGCATCATAGGGCCCATCGAGCCGGCTCGCGCGGTAACGGGTACCGATTCGGATTGTACTGGGCTTCAAGGATTTCGAATTTGTATCTACCACCACGCTTTTCCCCACATTTCCGGATTGGCCCAGTTATCGGGATTGTTCCAGGCCCGTTTATGATTGTAAGTATCCAGATTGTAGGTATAGAGCGTGAGTGCGCCGTTCTCGCTTTCGATATCGGCGTGACGCTGAAAGCCCAGGGCGATGAAGTCGGTAAAACCCCAGTCTGTGGTTTGGGGCACCAGTACCGCAATCTGGTGGGTGCCATAGTTGCGTAACTGGCCCAGTAAAAGCGCCCCTTCTTCGTAGGGGAGGTGTTCCAGAGTGTCTGTGATGATGGCCAGGTCGGGCACGGAATCCAGTGGCAGTCGGGCGTTCGGATCTGCGGTGTCCAGCGTCAGCAAGCGAACGGCTTCCCGTTGCCCGTGCCACACCTCGCTGACCCGGCTGGCGGTGTCGCCACAATACAGGAGGATGTCTGGCTGGCTGGTATCCAGAATCCGGGCCAGTACTCTCTCTGGTTGGCTAACAGGTGTTGTCATGATATCGGCCAGTCTGCTGCGTCTACGGTATGCAGGCCCACTGGTTGCTGAGCCTCCCCCTGCCAACGATGCACGAAGGCTCCGTCAGGATCGTACTGTTGCGCCTGCTTGTCCAGATTGAACTGCCGAAGCCCGCGGGGATCGGCGCCGACGCCGGCCAGATACTGCCAGTTTCCGTAGTTACTGGCCACGTCGTAATCCACCAGTTGCTGTTCGAACCAGGCAGCACCGTAACGCCAGTCCAGTTCCAGTTCATTGATCAGGCAGCTGGCCACCAGTTGGCGTGCGCGATTGCTGATGTAGCCGGTTTCCCGTAACTGATTCATGGCCGCGTTGACTATCGAATACTGGGTATTGCCCTCGCACCAGGCCTTGAATCGATGGCCATAGAAGGTCACCGGGCGGCGTTTACGTTGCACGCCATCGCGGCTAAACAACCGCCCCCCGTGTTTAAGGGCATACCAGAAGAAATACTCGCGCCAGAGCAGCTCAAACCAGAGCCAGTAGGTCGAATCGTTACGGGTGTGCTGACGTTCGTATTGTTCGATGGCGGCACCCACCTCCCGAGCTGACAGGCAGCCGTTCGCCAGCCAGGGGGAGAACTTGGAGGATGAGCCCCAGTCGTCCAGCGCATTGCGGGTTTCCTTGTAGTTGGCAATGCGATGTTGTCCGAATACGAAGGCTTGCAGCTGTGCCAGGCCGGCTTCCTCACCGCCGGTGAATGGTGACCGATGTATCGGTTCCGGTATCGGCGGGCACAGGCCCCGGTTATCTTCGGGGAATCCCGGGGGTGGTGGCAGTGCGCTGACGGTTCGAATCCTGAGGGTGTGGTCCGGTTGCTCAGCTTTCTCCACCTGCTTGCGGAATTGCGAGAAGGTATCGGGCAGCTCTGCCAGTTCCATGGGAAGCTGGCCTTCCGCAAACATGCCCAGGGTTTCGAACTGCTGAAACGTCACTTCCGGCAGGCGGGTTTTGAGGGCCTGCCACTGCGCGGCTTCTTCGGTGCCGGGTAGGCGTGAGCGAATCAAACGCTGCACGCCGTGCTCACGGGCCAGCTCTGGCAGAACGATTTCCGGTTCGCCCCAGGCGATATGAAGTCGTTGCCCCAGGGGCCGCAGGCTCCGTTCCAGTGCCATCAGACTTTGCCACAGGAAGCGCCAACGATGATCACCCAGTGCACGGCACTGAAACCGGTCACCGGTAAACCAGCGCGGGTCTACGACAAAGACACACAACAGCATGTCTGAACGGGCCGCGGCCAGCAAGGCCGGGTTGTCGTGCAAACGAAGGTCGCGGGTAAACCAGTAAAGGGTATGCAACGTATACACCTCTTCGTTAGATAGTAAACCGTTTAGTGGTACGCCTGCTGATTCGAAAAGGATCTGAAAACACGATGAAGGAATACCTCGGGGCGCCGATATAACGCTACCCACGGAACAGGATGTCAGTGGTTACCGATCAATGTAAGAGTAAAACGACGATGTTTCTGACCCGAAAGCAAAAGCAAGACATGGCCGATTGCCAGGCCCGTGCCAGCCAATGCCAGGCTGTGTACAGTGCTATCCGCCACGCGGTGGCGACGATTGAATTTACCACGGACGGGCTGATCGTGGATGTAAACGATCTGTTCCTTGACGTGGTGGGCTACCACCGGGATGAGGTGGTGGGGAAGCACCACAGCCTGTTCTGTGATCGTGAAGTGGCAAACTCGGCCGATTACCGGAGGTTCTGGGATGCAATCCGGGCTGGCCAGGCACAGACCGATACCTTCCCGCGCCGGCGCAAGGATGGCGGCAAACTCTGGCTGGAGGCAACCTACTTCCCGGTTTATGGGAACGATGGCCGGGTGCAGCGAGTGATGAAAATTGCCTCGGATGTCACCGCGAAACAGGAGCGCCTGCGGGACCAGCAAGCGGTCTTTGAGTCCGTTGACCGCTCCATGGCAATCATCGAGTTCGAGCCGGACGGCACCATCATTACCGCCAATGCCAATTTCCTTGCCGCGACTGGTTACCGGTTGAGCCAGGTTGAGGGCAAACACCACCGGATGTTCTGTGATCCGGGCTTTTACCGGGATAATCCCGATTTCTGGAAGGGTCTTGCCAGTGGCCAGTTCCGCAGTGGCCGTTTTCATCGCCTGCGCTCAGACGGCAGCGACCTGTGGCTCGAAGCCAGCTATAACCCGATACTGGACGAGCGTGGCCGTGTCACTAAAGTGATCAAGTTTGCCAGTGACATTACCGAACGGGTGGAAAAATCACTGCAGACCCAGGATGCGGCAGCGATTGCATCATCCACCGCCACCCAGACCGCGAATATTATCGGCAAGGCGGATGAGGCCCTGCGCCAGTCCAAAACCACTGCCGAACGCATTGAAGCGGGCGTCGACAAAGCCCGGGCTCTGATTGCTGATCTGAACGAACGGTCGCAAAGCATCGAGAAAATGGTCGATACCATTGCCGGCGTCGCGGATCAGACCAACCTGTTGGCCTTGAATGCGGCCATTGAGGCCGCCCGGGCCGGAGAGCATGGCCGCGGCTTTGCCGTGGTGGCCGACGAAGTGCGAAAGCTGGCGGCCAGAACAGGCACCGCCACCGATGAAATTGCCGATGTGATTCATACCATTCTGGAGCTGTCTGGTGGCGTGGAAACCCAGATTGCAGAGGTTCTGGATGTGGCGGTGGAAGGTCGCCGGCAATCCGGGGATGCCGAGGCGGTGATCGCCGAAATCCGCGATGGCGCCAAGGCGGTGCTGGCAGCCATTGATGACATCGGTCGCTAAGGCCGCGAAGGCCGAGCCGTGCTAGAGTTGTGAACAGTATCAATGTCGGCGCTGGCCGACCGAACCGGACAACAGGAGAGTGAACGTGATCAAGTCCCGCGCAGCTGTGGCGTTTGAGGCCAACAAACCGCTGGAAATTGTGGAAGTGGATGTGGCGCCGCCCAAAGAAGGCGAAGTACTGGTGAAGATCGTGGCCACAGGCGTGTGCCATACCGATGCCTACACTCTGTCCGGCGCCGACCCCGAAGGCCTGTTTCCGACCATTCTCGGCCACGAGGGCGGCGGCATTGTTGAAGCCGTAGGGCCGGGTGTGACCGGCCTGGAAGTGGGTGACCACGTGATCCCGCTGTACACCGCAGAATGCGGTAAATGCAAGTTCTGCACCTCCGGCAAGACCAACCTGTGTGGCGCGGTGCGCGAAACCCAGGGCAAGGGTGTGATGCCAGACGGCACCTCCCGGTTCTCCTACAAGGGCCAGCCGCTGTATCACTACATGGGCTGTTCCACGTTTTCAGAGTACACCGTACTGCCGGAAATCTCCCTGGCCAAAATCCCTAAGGAAGCCCCGCTCGACAAGGTGTGCCTGCTGGGCTGTGGTGTAACCACCGGGATTGGCGCGGTGCTTAACACTGCCAAGGTTGAAGAAGGCGCCACGGTCGCCATCTTTGGCCTGGGCGGCATCGGCCTGGC
>MDTA01069588.1_pt1 | contig 11166 bp, 9 predicted proteins | sample 811151 | NCBI WGS metagenome assembly MDTA01 (sample SAMN05326648, study PRJNA326480) | marine metagenome | isolation source: seawater | place: Indian Ocean: South | collected 2010 | reverse complement strand
TATATGGATCAGGTATTTACTGGTGGTTCTGTTAGTGACACATTAAGCAGATTTATTGAGTTTGAAGCTACATTAACTTCTGCTTCATTAAATGTTAACCCAGATGATGCACAGACAGTAAGTGTAGAATTTAGACCTGCTGTACAGCCTACATTTGATTTTGCTACAGCATAAAAGGTTGAGTTTTTCCTGTAGTTAGATTAGAATGAGATAACTATAATATTATTTTTATGGCATCAACCAAAACTATGCGAGCGATAGATCGCTTGCGTAAGGCTGCAAATTTAGAAGCTACAAAAAAAGAAGTTACATTATCTGATGGAACTATATTTGAAATGTGGGTAACACCTCTTACATTAGCTGAAAAAGAAAGAGCACAAAGAATGGCAAAGTCTGATGATGCTAACGAATTTGCTTTACGGTTATTGTTAACAAAAGCACAGGATGAAACAGGAGAAAAATTATTTCAAATAGGTGAAATTGATATATTAAAAAATGAAGTAAGAGATTCTGATTTACAAAAACTAATGTTAAGTATTATTCAGGAGGAAGAAGAACCTTTAGACCCAAAAGATTAAGTGCTGAACTGCGAAAAGACAGTTTAATGATGTTGCAGTTTGGTATTGCCAAAGAATTAGGAATGAGTCTTGCTGATGTAAGAAAAATGACTTTAGAAGAAGTTATTGGTTGGAGTGCTTATTTTCAAGTATTAAATGAAGATCAAGAAAAAGAAATAGAAAAAGCTCGTAGACGTAGGTAAATTTCATATTTTAGTTTAATATATAAACAACAGTAGTCAGAAAAGTAGTGGCCTCTAATTATCAACAAACGATAGTTCTTAATGTTGATAAAAGGCAGCTAAAAGCATTTTTTAAAGATTTAGGTCTTGTTCAAAAAAGAATACAAAAAATAAACCAAACAGGTTTACAACTAAACCGTGTCAGATCAAGAACAAGAAATATCAAAGGTACAGGATTAAATTTAAGTACAAGTGAGACTAGGCAAGCTCCAGGTAGAAATCCTAGTGCAAGAGTACAAAAACAAACTGCTGCGTTAAATAAAGCTAATGCAGAACTTAATAAATATGTTCGTACATTAGGTACTGCTGATGGAGCACAAAGAGGATTTACTGGTTCTGCTAATAAAATGAGTACACAAGTCTCTGCATTAAGAGACAGGTTAAGGGGTTTAGCTCGTAGTAATTCAGAATATACATCTACACTTCAGGCTGTACAAAGAGGAGAACAAGCTTTATTTCAAGATAGAAATAAACGATTAGGAGATCAAAGTCGTACTCTTGGTAAAAGAGGAGGTACAGGAGATTTAGTAACAAATACATTAAAAGCAAAAAACATAACACAATCTATAGATGGTTTGAATAATTACATATCCAGATTAGAAACTTTAAAAAATAAGGTAAATATTAATAGTAAAGAATTTAAGTTACTTGAAAATCGTATCGCAGAAGTAAATATTCAACTAAATGAAGCTCAATTAATGGGTCAAAGTAGAAAATATCATCCTCCAATGAAACCTAAAACAGGTTCAAAAGTTAAAACTGCTCCCTCTGTAGAATTGGGTAGTATTCAAGCATTTACTCAACAAGAACAATATCAAGATAAAATTCGTTCTATTGATACTCAAAGATTATCAATACAAGATAGAATATATGATTCTGAAATTAAACAAGCTGATAAATTAAAATTAATAAATCAATTAGAACAAACTAATTTAGATATTAATAATCACCAATTAAAAACTGCTAGAGAAAATAACATACAAGTTGATAAACAACTTAAAAAACTTGAGGGTAAAAACAGAAGAAGAGGAAGAATTGCATCAAGTGCTGGTATTGGTGCTGGTTTTCCTTTGTTATTTGGTGGAGGACCATTACAAGCTCTTGCTGGTGGTATAGGTGGTGGCCTTGGTGAATCGTTTACACCTGGCGGTGGTTTTGCTGGTTCTATTGTTGCAACTGCTGTTGTTCAAACAATTCAGCAAACTGTTACTGCTATTGCTGATTTAGGAAAAGCAATGGGTCCATTTACTCAGAATACTGAAGCCTTAACACAGGCTATGGGATTTGCTGGAACAGCAGAAGGAGCAAGAATAAAAATAATAGAGCAACTTGAAGGAAAGCAAGCAGCTTTCAATGCTGCAATGCAAAAGATGAATGAAACAGTTGGAACAGAAGCGACTAAGAGGCTAAAAGACTTTGGAGAAAAAGCATCACTGGTTGGAAGTGAATTTAGAATCGCTATGACAAGGATGCAAGCATCATTAATACCAGTAATTAACTTAGTTGATAGATTATTTGGAATTTCTGCAAACGCTCAAAGATTACAAAGAGAAAGAACTATAAAAAATAGCAAAGATGTCAATATTCAATCAAGAGTTAATGAAATTGAACAATTAAGAGGTCAAACAGGTGGTGGAAGGCAAGCAGTAAAACGTAGAAATGACAGGATAAAACTTCTAGAAAGAGAATTAAAACTTAGAGCAGATGTAGAAATTATCGAAACTAATATACAAACAAAAGCAGATGAATTAACACTAGAGTTTGCACAACACGTTAAAAAAATTCAAGAAAAGGCTGATCTTGAAAAAGAAATAGCAAAGTTAATGGCAGGTGGAATGAAGCAATCTGTTGCAGAACAAATAGCACAAAATAATATATTGGCAGATCAAGCTCGTAAACGATTAGAAGTAGAATTAGAAATTCTTAAAGCAAAAATAGCTGATCCTGACACTAAAAATGTATATCAATTAGGTGTTGAATTTAATAGGATAAAAAAGATATTACAAGATTTAGGAGTTGAACAAGACAAAATAAACAAATTAACGGAAGAGTATGGCAAGAAAACTGAAAAAGTAAAAGTAACAAAAAAAGAAATAGCAGATTTATTAGCTAATGAACTGACAAATGCAATTACGGGTCTTATTGATGGAACAAAAACATTAACTGAATCATTGTCAAGTTTTCTTAGATCATTTGGAAATATGCTTTTACAAGCTGGTATGCAAAGTTTAGTTAGTAAAATTATACCTACACAAGCACAAGGAGCTTATAACAGAGCAGGTGGATTTAAAGCTTTCCAACAGGGTGGTGTCGTAAATTCTCCTACTATGGGATTGATAGGAGAAGGTGGTGAATCAGAATACGTTATACCAGCATCTAAGATGGCTGGTGCGATGGCTAGATATTCAGCAGGTGCTAGAGGTGGTAATGTTATTCCAGGTGGTTCTGGAGATTCTGGTACAGTTGCAGGTAGTACTGGTAATACAATCGTTGAATATACAGGTCCAACATTAAACTTTAATGGTGATGAGTACGTTCCAAAATCTGCTGTCCCTCAAATTATCGGTGCTGCTGCGAAACAAGGTGCAATGGCAGGTAAAGCACAGGTTATTGGGTCGTTAAAAAATTCTAGAAGTCAACGTTCATCTCTTGGATTATGAGTCTTACAACTTTAGTTACTTTTGTAAAAGTATTTTCTGTAAATAAAAACGGAAAAGTAAAAGTAAAAGAGACATTACAAAATGGAAAAGTAGAACCTTCAAAAGGTACTAAACACACAGAAAATACAATAAATTTTAAAGGTGAAAATTATCATTATTTACCTTTTGTTTATCAAGGCACAACGATTAGTAGATCTGGTGATAATGTTGAATCTAATTTAATTTTGGGTAATCATAAATTAAGTATGTCAAAAGCACAGGAAGCGGTTGCTAATGGATACTTTGTCGAAGTCAATGTGTGCATTATGTCTAATACAGATATTAATTCTTTAAGTAGAGTTTTAACGACAGATACATGGCTTGCTGCTTCATTATCTTATGATCCTAATGTTATAGAAATTCTATTAAGTAGTGCTATAGATGCAGTTGGTGTTAACATACCTAATTTAGTGCTAACAACAGCAGCAGTAGGTAAATTGCCTGTAACAAGTGATATACAGAATAGATGAAGCCACATCAACTTATTGGTTTACGTTACAGGTTAGGTGCTGATCCTATAAAACATCATGCAGTGGACTGCGTATCTTTAGCACGAACAGTTCTAAAATATTATGGTATTAATTCACCAGAACCTACAAGAAATTGGTATAGAAGAGTAAGAAAAAAAGATTTTGATATATTTAAAGAAGAACTTGAAAAGTGGGGAAACGAGACAAAAGATATTAATATAGGTACAGTTGCATTATGTAAATCTAATAATGGATTTGGTCTTGCTGTTTACTATGAAAAAGGATGGATAAGCTGCGGAGAATCGGAGGTAAGATGGAGTCCCTTAAACGCCCTGGAGGTCGTAGGGTGTTACTCCCCGCAGAAATCGAATTATGTGAAACAGTAGGTATAACAGAGGATGAATATTGGTATTTTGTAGAATTAACACAAGCATATAACGGAAAAAGACCCAAAGAATATGATGTACTGCCTTATGTAATAAACTTTCAGGCTTTATTTGTTTTTGAAGCTGGTAAAATTGTTGGCCTAAGTATGTTAGGTTCGATTGTTTTTGGGATTGCCCTTACTGTTGTCTCTGCTTTATTGACACCAAAACCTAGAGCAGAAGCTCCTCCTTCTCTTGCAACTGCTGGTCAAACTGGTCCAAAAAGATTCGCTCCACAGACAGGTTTTAATTCAGTACAAGATCTTGCTACTTTTGGTGAAATTGTTCCTTTGATATTTACCAAACAAGAAATAAAAAAAGGTAAAAATTATACAAAAACTACAGGAGGTATTCGTGTTAATACAAGGTTGTTATGGTCACAAATGCTAAGTCTTGGTTCTGGGCAACAATTAAAAGCCCTATTTATGATTGGTTTAGGAACTTTACATACTGATCCTGATTTTGATGGTTATGCTATTGGTGACTTGTTATTAAAAAATTATATAAATCAAAAATTAGCACTTTATATAAGAAGAAACGGAAATCGCCCACGGGAAAGTAACAGATATGCTGATGCTGGAACTTTACCGAAACAGGTAGATAGAAACGGTAGCGTTATGCAGGATGTAATGTCTGTTGATTGGGATATGGGTGAGGGCAAAGATGGAGAAGGTGGAGCCACAAAAGAAATTGTCAGTGGTACTAGATCACCTTCCACTCAAGTACAATTTGGTGCGTATGCTCCTATGCCAAATGGTATGAGATATAGAGTTCCTTATGAACTAGTATTAGTACAAAAAAGTTTAAAAGATCAATCACGACATGATGCACTTGTAAAAAGATCAAAAATTAAAACCAGCTTTCCAAGATATGCGTCACTATTTTCAATAGATAATGATAAAACAAATCGCATCAATAAGACTGTTACAGAAGGACAAAAAATTAAATATGTTATCGGAGACTTTGATCCTGAAATAGAATTTGAAGCAGGGGAACCTGAAAATAGCTTTGACCCCGAAAAGGGTAAATCTATATTTCATCCGTGGGGTGTGGATGATGTTAAATCTTCTGTTAATGCTTCAAGAGAAGAATCTGATGATGCAATTCAAGTAGGTGAATCTTATTTAGCTGGAACAGCTATAGTTGTTTGCGTGGGTAAATCAGAGGCGATTTGGACTCAAGGAACTACTCAAACTTGTACTTTTAAGGTAGAAGAAAGAGGACAGGTTGATATTAGATCAGGTGATGCTGGTTTAAAAGAAAGACAACCAGTATATAGTAGATTTACCTTACAAAAAGCTGCGATTGCTTCTATCAGTAATAGTAAAGTCTGTGATGTTACTGAAATAGGTTTAAAATCAAAAGTATTTAAACAGGTATCAGGCTTTCCTAATGTAAACAGTCACCCTGGTGCGGTTGATTGGGCAGAACAAGATGGTGATACAACAGATGGAGTTGTAAAAAGATACCAAGACGAGAATGGCTCTATAAGTCTTGGACCTATGAATAAATATTTAACAAGATATAGCTTTTTCAGATTACAAGCTAGGCAAGCTGGTGTAAAAGATGCAAAGTGGAAATATATAGATAAAACTACACCGTTTTGTGTAAAAGGTAATTCACCACAACCTCAATATAATTTTATAAGAATTAATCATCATAATTCTGATAAAGAATTTGAATTTAGGTTTATACCTTATCCAGGTAATAAAATAAAAAGAAGTTTTCTTGATAATCAAAAGAAAGTAAGAATATTAAATGCCTCTCAGAAATCAGAACTTCAAAGTTACCAAGTCAAAGCACCTGGACAAGTTTATGAAATATTTTATAAAGGATCTGATGTTCGTTTAAGAAGTGGCGATGTATCAAATACGGAATGGTATTTAGGTGAAATAGAAAAAGTAAAAAAGGGAGAAGTTATTAAACTTTTAAAAACTCAAAAAGGAGTTGTCCCACGCACTGCACGTTGGGTCGCTGTAGATGCAAGAACAAGTAATATGGATGCTAATTATAATGGTGAAGGTCAACTATTTGTAAAGTTATATACCAAATCTACTAGATGGATCTGGGACAATTATAAAACTGTTGGTTGGATTGAAACTAGATCAGGTTCGCAATTTTATGGTCTTAATGCAGACTCACCAGTAGGTGAATTTTGTATAGAACGAGATGGCTTTAGATACTGTAATGGAGCACATATTACGACTATTACGGATAATGGTGTTAAAAGAAGCAAAAGAGGTAGTTATTTTGGAATAACAAAATATAAATGGGATGATAATGCTGAAGTAGTGCCCGAAGAAATAGACGATTATGCAACTGAAACAAATGGAAAAGGAACAGGTTTAACCGTAACTTTAAAAATATATAGAAATGTAGGGAATGGCAAATATAAGGCTGCTAGATGGGAAATTAAAAATGGAGGTGAGGGTTATAAGGATGGAGATACAATTAGCCTTCCACCAAAAGGAAGTGGAGTTGGGCGTTTTCCAGGTATAGAAAATATAAATATTGCTACTGATTTTAACATTTTTGTAACCAAACCTTGGCCAGCAGGTAAAAACTTAAATCCTTATGATGCTATTAGTGACTATTACCAGTATGATGCAGAACGCAGCAGCCATCAAGACGGTCCAGAGCACCAGATAGTATATGTGAATGAACAAAGTAATTTAGGTAAAGATGATGCAGTGCCTTATAGGTTTAAACAGGCTGGAATTGCTAATGTAGCTTTACGATTAAGTAGTTCGAAAGAATGGAATAATTTTTCTCAATTTTCTGTTTACATTAAAAACGGAATAGAAATAAAACGGTTAATAAATGATAAAGGACAAACAGTTACAGATAGTAATAAAGGTCAGCATGGGGTAAGCACAAAAGGTTTAGGTCCCACTAATAATTTTGCAGAAATAGCTCATGCTTTATTAACTGATAGAAAGTTTGGACTTTCCAATTCGATTGGTGCAACTTCAGTAGATAAAGAAAAAATGATTATTGCTGCGAAATTCTGTGAAGCAAATGGTTTTTATTGGGATGGTGTAGTTACCGATAAACAAAATGTAAGAGAATTTATTTATAAAAATGCAGTTTTTAACTTGTTAGATTTTGCAATTCTTGGCGGTAAATTTGCATTATTCCCTTCTATTCCCTTTGATCCAAAAACTTTTAAAATACCCGATAAGAATATAGAGCATAAAAAACTTGCACCAACTGCTCAAGCCTTGTTTACTGATGGCAATACAAAAAATCTAAAGGTAAGTTTTCTATCACCCGAAGAAAGACAAAATTTTATTGGAACGGTTTACTTTAGAAAAGAAGTAGCAAATGGTTTTCCTGAAATCTTGTCAAAAACTTTAGCAATTGCAACTGATAATCCTGATGATGATGAAGAAGTAGAAAAATTTCCAATAGAAGTATTTGATATGTCGGAGTTTTGTACTAACGAAGCTCATGCTGATTATTTTTTAAGATATGTTCTAAAAGTAAGACAAAAAATAGATCACGGTATTAAATTTGAAACCACACCACAAGCAGCTATAGGTTTAAAACCAGGAGATACGATAAGGTTTATTTCAGAACTCACGCATAATAATAGATTTGAAAATGGGGTAATATCAGCCGATGGATTAGTGCAAAGTGTAGGAAATATTCCTTTAAATAATGCACAAATTTATTACTGGAAACCAGGAACAGAAGAAGTCTTAGAAGCTACTTTAAAAATTACTAATAATAAAGTTAAAGATGCTGAGTTATATGGAGCAGTTTTTTCAGTAAAACAAACAACTGAATCTAACAGATTATATAAAGTTGAATCACTTACATATTCAGAAGAGGGGTTAGTGGAAATAGGAGCAAGTCATCTTCCCCTGTTAGATGATGGTACGCTTGCTACAATAAATTATGAAGAAACTGATTTTGAAATTCTGTAATGGCTTCATCTAAAGGCTTTCCAAATATAAAACCTTCTTCTAGAACTTATACTCCTGGAACGTTTCCGCAGTCAGAGTTTGTAGCACAGAATGGTGCAAAAACTGTTATTAGATATGGTAATAAAAAAGTTGATGCTAAATTAACTTTTGGTTTTACAAATATAACAGATTTGGAGGTTGTAGAAATTTTAGATTTTTATGAAGAAGTTAATTCAGATTATGATTTTATTCAATTCAGTAATGCCGAGCTTGCAGGTGTTACAGAAGATGTACTAAGAGCAAATATGAGAGAAAAATTTGGAACCAATCGTAAACTAAGGTATCGTTTTGAATCTCCTCCAGTTGTAACCAGTGTTCAACCAAACAGATCGAATGTGCAATGTAAATTTGTCGCTTGCCTCGATGGGGATTAGAATGTATTTAAAATGTATCTAAAATCTATCACGGACAATGGCTAACTTTTATTCAGGATCCAAAGGAAAATTATTTGTCGGAGATGCAGATGAGGGAATAAGTGTTGCTCAAGATCAAGTAGCAAAAGTTAGATCTTGGTCATTTACAATTAATACAGCCGTATTGGAGACAGTATCTTTAGGAGATCACGATAGAACTATAATTCCAGGAATTACAAGTGGTTCTGGTTCTGCCAGTATTTATTATTATGCTGAAACAACAACTGGAGAAAAAAATAGTGGAGTTTTGTCGAGTAAAATCATATCAACAATAATGCCTGATTCAAGTGGTGAAAGATCAAAAGTTAGGTTTAGATTACAGTCTGACGCAGATCACCGTGTTGATTTTGATGCTGTTATTACAAGTCTCAGCATGACAAATTCTGTAGGGGAAGTACTTTCGGCTGATGTTAATTTTGATATAGACGGAATAGCTCCATTTAATAAATTCTAATGTCCATATATTTTGGATCGACAGGTTTTATTGAGTTAAAACGTGATGCTTTAAATTCTGAAATAACAACGTCTTTAGATCCTGCTGATGTTAACGTAAATAAAAAAAGATTTTCTGTAGATAAAGTTGATGGTTCATTAATTACAGGAGATCAGATTGAAATAGAAACTAGCGATGGAAGTAATTTAGAGTTGTTATCTGGTCATAATTTTCCTGACCTTCGTAAATATATTCATATTGATGATGTTGGTGGTATAAGATTATTTGATAATTTTGCTTCTGCTTTGGCTGGTGAAGTTACGGATGCACTTACATTAACAGCACCATCCTCTACAAAAAATATATTAATACGCACCAGGAATACTAGATTTAGGCCGATTGCAAAAATAACTGAATTTGAAATCACAACAACTAGAGATACTGTTGATATTACAAACTTAGGTGAAGAGTTTAGAAAGCAGTATGAAAACGGACTTATATCAGGACAGGGAACAATACAAACGATATGGCAGCATAGGAATTTCCAAAATGATACCCCTGGGTTTGCTAGTCCAGAATTTCCTGTTTATCTAAGTCAGTTATTGGTTCGTATGCAACAGGGATCAGATTTTGAAGGAAGATTCTATGTTTATCACGATCCAAGTCAATCCACAAATAGTGTCTGGTATCAATCAATGTGCGTGGTGACTAACGTAGCAATAAGTGTGCCTGCGAGTGGAGTAGTAGAGGCAAGAATAGAATTTATAACTAATGGTCCAATAAAACTTCATAATGGAGTTCCACCATCATTCTTGTTATTAGAAAGTAGTGATAAGATATTGCAAGAGGATGGCGATGGTATTTTACTTGAAGATCCTTAAAATTAGATTTATGATGTATTTAAAGGTTATTTGACATGGCTGATCTACAGATTACACAATTACCAGAATTAGGTTCAGCCCAACTTCAAGCAACAGATCCTATTGCACTTGCAGATGTTAGTGCAACAGAAACGAAAAAAATAACTGCAAAAAACTTTGTACAAGGTGCAATAGCTTTAGTAGATAATGCGTCAATACCAGCTACAGCATTAACTTATCCATTAACAGCAGGTCAAATCGTTACTGCAACTTTAGCTGATGGAGCAGTAACCGATGATAAAATTACTAATGCTACAATTACTGGAGCAAAATTAGTAAATGATACAATTACAGCTACACAAATAGCTGCAAATGCTATTGGATCGAGTGAACTTGCAAATAACGCTGTAGATACTGCTGCCATAATTGATTTAAACGTAACAACAGATAAATTAGCAGCTACGGCAGTGACAACTGCAAAACTTGCAAACAGTTCTGTTACTTTTGCAAAAACTAATTTTAGTGACGGTGATATTCCTGGAGCAAAACTTGCGTCTGCATCTGTTACATCAACTCAACTTGCTAATAATTCCGTAACTGCAAATGAATTAGCAGATAATGCAGTAGATACTGCTGCTATAGCTGATGATGCAGTAACAAGTGCAAAAATTGCTAACGATACAATTACTGCTGGTAATATTGCTACCAACGCTATCGGATCTTCAGAATTGGCCGATAACGCTGTAGATAGTGCAGCTATAGCTGATAACGCTGTAATAACTGCAAAAATTACAAATTTAAACATAACAACTGACAAACTCGCAGCAAATGCTGTAACTGCTGCCAAAATTGCAAATGATACTATTACTGCTACACAAATAGCAGCTAATGCTATCAATGCTAGTGAACTAGCTGATAATGCTGTTGATACGGCTGCTATAGCTAATTCTGCTGTTACTGATGTTAAAATCTCAGCCGTCTCAGGTATAAAAATAACAGATGGAACTATAACAGCAGCTAAATTAAATACTTCAAATATAGACAGATCATTAAACGTAGCATCAGGTAATTTAGGAATAAATAATGCAGTTACAGGTGG
>MDTA01018074.1_pt1 | contig 11167 bp, 8 predicted proteins | sample 811151 | NCBI WGS metagenome assembly MDTA01 (sample SAMN05326648, study PRJNA326480) | marine metagenome | isolation source: seawater | place: Indian Ocean: South | collected 2010 | reverse complement strand
GCTGGTCAGGAGGATCGGCGGTCCAAGCGTAAAGCCCTATCATCCCGGTGACCTCTGGCGTCAGGTAAGCCATTACGGATCAACCCCGGCCACCTCTCAGACCTACGTCCAGGATCATGGCGAAAACCTCTACCGCCGTTCAATTTACACCTACTGGAAACGGACCCTTCCCCCTCCCGGAATGGCTGCCTTCGATGCGCCCAACCGGGAAGCCTGTACCACCGAACGGGGAGTCACCAACACTCCCCTGCAGGCCTTCATCCTGATGAACGATCCCCAATATGTGGAAGCCTCCCGCGCCTTGGCAGAGAATCTGCTCAGCATACCGGGATCCGACCGGGATCGTCTCGCAGGCGCTTTTGAAAAGGTGACCTCACGTCTCCCCAACCGGGAGGAATTGAAAATCCTGAGCGGTGCCCTGGACCGGGAAAGACTCCGCTACCGGACCGCCCAATCCGATGCTGAACAACTCCTCACCGTAGGTGAGTCAATCCGCAACCCCGCCCTGCCTGCCGCCGAACATGCCGCCTGGACCAACGTCTGCGGCCTCCTCCTCAACCTCTCGGAAGCAGTAACCAGACGCTGAAGCCACATGACCGACCTGCCAACAATCCTCAATCGCCGTGCGTTCCTCGGTACCGCTGGCAATAGTTTCGGCGCGGCGGCTCTCACCGCCATGCTGGCGCGGGGTGACTCGGATACGCTTCCGCACCCTGCCTACCGCCTGGCACCCAAGGCCAAGCACGTCATCTACATGTTCCAGTCCGGGGGGCCCTCTCATGTCGATCTTTTCGATGGATCCCCCTTCCTGATCAAGAATCACGGAAAACACCTTCCTCCCGAGGTCAAGGGCAAGCAGAGGGTGACCGGCATGACCTCCGGAATGAAGAACTTCCCTGTCGCCAGGCCGGTCGCCCCCATCAGGCAGTGTGGACCAGCCGGAGCATGGATTTCAGATCTCCTGCCCTGGACCCAGAAAATCGCGGACAAGATCTGTGTGGTCCGCTCGATGAACACCGAGGCCATCAATCACGACCCGGCGATCACCTTCATCAACACCGGCACCATGCAACTGGGCAAGGCCAGCCTGGGGGCCTGGCTCAGCTACGGACTGGGGAGCGAAAGTGAAAATTTCCCAGCCTACATGGTCATGCTCAGCCAGGGAACGGGCAAGAATCCGGGACAACCAATCTACTCCCGTCTCTGGGGCAGTGGTTTTCTCCCTTCCGAGCACCAGGGCGTGCTGCTCCGCGCCGGAGCGGACCCGGTACTCTACCTCGACAATCCCCCCGGGATCGAACGCCTCCAGCGCCGCAACCAGCTCAATGACCTCGCCAGCCTGAACCAGGCTTTTGCAGAGCAGTCCGGGGACCCGGAAACCCTCGCCCGCATCCAGGCCTATGAGATGTCCTACCGTATGCAGGCCAGCGTTCCGGAACTCACCGACTTGAGCAAGGAGCCCGATTCCACCTTCGATCTCTACGGCCCGGAATCCCGGAAACCGGGCACCTATGCCGCCAACTGTCTCATGGCCCGCCGCCTCGTGGAACGTGGCGTACGCTGCGTCCAGCTCTTTCACCGTGGCTGGGACCAGCACATCGCACTGCAGTCCCAGTTACCCCGCCAGTGCCAGGACACCGACCAACCCTCGGCAGCCCTCGTCCTCGACCTCGAAAAGCGGGGCCTGCTCGACGAGACCCTTGTCATCTGGGGTGGGGAATTCGGGCGCACGGTCTATCAGCAGGGAACACTCGACAGCAGCGGGGCGGGAAGAGACCACCACGGACGAGCCTTTTCGATCTGGATGGCCGGGGGTGGAATCAAGGGAGGAATTACCTACGGAGAAACCGACGATTACTGCTGGAGCGTAGCAAAGGATCCGGTTCATATCCGGGATCTCAATGCCACCATCCTTCATCAACTAGGCATCGACCACAACCGCCTCATCTTCCCCTACCGGGGACTCGACGAAAAAATTACCGGTGTAGAACCGGCCCATCCTGTGAAAGGAATCCTGACCTGATACCACCATGACCCGAACAATTTTTCTGATCCTCCTCCTCAACTGCGTCTGCACGGCGGAAATAACCGTCAGAGTGAAAGGACCCGCGCGGATTCCACATACCTCGGATGGACCTGTCATTATACAGCAAGGCGACAGCAAGAATCACACCCGCCCTTACATTCACCCCCTTCGATCACCCGACGGCAAGCACGTCCTCACCCAGTTTTCACCTGGTCATCACAAGCACCAGACCGGCCTTTACTGGGGCCAGACCCGGATCAACAAGCGAGACTTCTTCCACAACTACAAGGGAGACTACTGGAAACATATTAAAAATAGTCTGGGTAATAATTACATGGAATTTGATTCCCAGCTCCTTGACGGAAAAGGCGCCCCAATGCTCGGAGATCGGCAGCAGTGGAATTACATCCCGGGCGAGGGCCACTACATCCTCGACCTCAAGTGGACTGGCACCGCGATCCAAGACGTGACCATCGGCAGGTATTCCTACGGGGGGCTCTTCCTCCGGATGCCCTGGAAGCGAGGAATCAAGGCTTCCTGTCTCAACAGCGAGGGACTGAAGAATCAGCAAGGAGAAGGAAAAGCGGCAAAATGGGTCGACCTCGCAATGCAGATTGAAGGCATGGAGAAAATGGCCCACATCGCCATGATCGATCATCCGGCAAATCCAGGCTACCCCACTCTCTGGCGTATCGATGGCCAATTCGGAGTAGGGCCCGCCCTTGCCCGCCGCGGTGACATCAGGATTCCAAAGGGCGAGAGCCTTACCTACCGCTATCGACTCGTTGTTTACGAGAGCGACGACTTCAGGACCCCCCTCGTGGAACAGTCCATGAAGGATTTTGGCGCGGATCAGGCTGGAGACTAGGAAGGCCCGGTCGAAACGGTCCGCACTGACCCCACCTCCACAGGTTGCCCGGTATCAGCCGAGGCCAGCGCTGCAAAACAGAGCTCCAGTGACCTGAGGTTGCTCTTTGCACTGTTGTTCGGCTCCCGGCCTTCCTCAATGGCGCATAGCAACTCCCCCATCGTCCCCTCGAACCCGGCATCAAACCAGCAACTCTCAAGGGGGACCTTGCATTGGCCGCCCTTGAGGAATACCTCCATCTCAGGCTGCTCATTGAGGCCCGGTCCGCGCGTCCGGAGGGTCCCCTCGGTTCCAACCACAGTGGTCACATCTTCCTCCCCAAGGGTTGCATGGGCATTGAAGGAGAGACGCACCTGGGCTCCCGGATACTCCACGATCGCAGCCGCCAGCGCAGGAGGTCCGTAAACCTGCTCCTCGTAGCGCACCGCCGAGGCCATTACCCGGATCGGATCCTGACCCACCATGATCTGGCTGGTGATATCAAACCAGTGCACCGCGAAGTCGAATAGAATAAGATGGTGGATACTCTCGAACTCGGAGGTGCCCTTGATCCACGTCTGGTCCCATTGCAGATTGAAATCCAGGGAGGTCACCCTCCCAATAACGCCATTTGCCACCGCGTTACGCAAATAGGAGAAATGTGGCGCCCAGCGACCGTTCTGATTGACGGCAAGCTTGACCCCATTCTCCTGCGCAAGGCTCACCAGTTCCTCGCCCTCATCCAGGTCAAGAACGAAGGGCTTCTGGCTCAGCACATGCTTCCCCGCCTTGAGAGCTTCCTTCACGATGGGCAGTCGATCAGCAGGGTGCGGGGTAATGTCCAGAACCTCGATATCATCGCGCTCAAGGATAGGCGCGAAATCATCATAGACTTCGGCCTCGGGATAGAATTCATCCCGCCTGGCCTCCGCCTTGCTCCGGGTCCGACTGGCAAAGGCCGCAACCTCATAGCCGCATTTGCGATAGGCCTTGAGATGAAATTCGCTGATTCCACCCGTCCCGATCATGGCAATCTTCGGGCGGTAACTCTTCGGGACCTGGGGCCGGTAGTCAACCACGGGAGCGTCGATCTCGACGATCTCCTTGGTGGGACTCAACCCGTAATCATCATCTTCTTCAGACATGGCGACTTGACGGAAACTCGGGAAAGCATCCCGGATATCCGGGCAGGGCTAAGAGCGCCCTAGCCCCGCAATCCAACCTGCTGCATGAGGCTATCGGTAGCGTTGTAGGCTTCCTCAACCCATTCCACGATCTTGTCCGGATCCGGAGAATACTCCAGCTCCAGCGAGATCGCCCCATCGAAATCCAGATCCTTGATCGCCTGCAGGTAGGGCGCAAACTTGACCACCCCTCGACCGGGGGGCAGGTCCCCGTGCACCTTGCCATCGCAGTCGCTGATATGCACATGGGTGGCCTTACCCCGCAGGAGTTCCAGGGCATCTGGTGGAGTATCCGCCAGCACGAGGTGGCTGACATCGATATTGGCTTTTACGTTGGGAAGCCCGCAATCATCGATGAACTGAGCCATCTTGGGCACACTGTTGAGAAGACTGAGGCGAAAAGGTTCAAGCTCCAGGGCAATCTCCATACCGCGCTCTCCAGCATACTCACCTATCTTACGTACTCCTTCGACTCCCCACTCCCACTGAGCCTCCGGCGGAATCACCTCCCGCTGCCAGATATACTCACCCAGCACGAGAAGGAGGTTGTTGGAACCGAACGTCTGTCCCAGGTCCACAAAACGGTTCGACCGTTCAACATGGTAATCACGCACCGGGTCATTGAAGTCAATCAGACCGGCAGAAACCACGACGGTGGAGACGATCGGCAGATTGTTGTCCTCGCAAGTTGCCTTGATGAGGTCGATTTCGTCCTGCTCAATGGTCATCGCCTCGGTAAAGATGTCCACCGAGTCAAATCCGATCCGGGCAATATGCTCCAGTCCCGTCTTCGTATCGACCCCGGCTTGACCGAAGGCACTGTTAATAATTCCAAGTTTCATGAATGTATTGTTTGGTTGTAACTTATTATCTTCGACAGTAACGACGGACCGGAGATCAGGAATCGGATCCCGCAAGACTCTTGGCGCTCTCGTCTTCTTCCACCAGATTGGCAAAGGCAACACTGGAGCGCCGGGCATCATCGCGACCCACCGTGAGGACCATTTCATCCTCTACCTTCTCAAGCGGAGTGTAGCCCGGATGATGTGACTCCTTGTAGGGATCGTTACTCCTCGCGTTGTAGCAGCAGATCAATGCCCAACGGGCATGATCGGAATTGTTCGCTGCAGAGCAATGCAGGGTATTGGAGTGGAAAAAGAGAGCATCCCCTGCGGCCATTTCGCAATGCACCGTCTCAAGTCGCTTGCGGGCCTCGTCAACATGCTCCATGTCTGCCCCGGCCTGATCCCCGGACAGGGTATGATTCACCCTCCCCATCCGATGGGATCCCCGGAGAACCTGCAGGCAGCCATTTTCTTTCGTCGCAGGGTCCACCGCAATCATCACGCTCACGAGATTGGGGAAGAGAAGTCCATTCTGGTACCAGTAGCCGTAATCCTGATGCCAGGCCCAGGCTCCCCCGACCTTGGCATCCTTCAGAATCATCTTGGAGTGATAATGGTAAACTTCCTCTCCAAGGATCTGCTCGACCCCGTCAACGACCCGGCGACAACGAGACACCATCCCATAAACTCCATCCCCGGGATGATTCCACAGGGAAAGCCGGACATCATTGCCCTTGCCATCATCCATGGTGGAGGACGCCTGATCCATGGCATGATCGTTGCGGGCCGTTTCCCCGAGAAGACCAATTTCCTCCTCGCTGAACAACCCGCGCACGAAGAGGTAGCCATCACGATTGAAATCCTCGATCTGATCAGTGGTAAAGATTGCCATGGTTTCTCTGGTTTTACTGCCTGCTGGACCCTGCTTAGTCGTGGCAGATCTGGAAAGCTTCTTGTTTACTCCCAAAAAATCACCATTTTTTTCAAATCAAATTCATGGTTTCCGTTTGAAGCTGTCTCCCAAGTTCCTTCCCTTTGCCCTCCTGGCGCTGGCCATCATCCCGCGGCCCTGTCCGGCCGCACCCGTGGATTTCACCCGGGACGTTCAGCCATTGCTCAATAAACACTGTGCGGAATGCCATGGCGGCGTAAAGCAGAAGGGCGGCCTCATGCTGACTAACAGGACCCGTGCACTGGAGGGAGGGAAATCAGGTGATCCTCTTGTAGTTGCTGGCAAACCGGAAGAAAGCGAGCTCTACCGGCGTCTCATTCATCATGACCCTGATGAACGGATGCCGCCTGAAGAGCCGCTTGCTACGGAAGAAATCTCCCTGATCAGGGACTGGATCAGACAGGGAGCCCGGTGGCCTGAGCACTGGGCCTACAAGCCAATCAGGGCCGTTGCTCCCCCCTCCGTCAGAAACAGGAAATGGCCTCGCAACAAGATTGACCAATTTATCCTCTCCCGGCTGGAGCAGAACTCAATTGAGCCCTCTCCCACGGCGCCCCCGCATGTTCTCCTCCGTCGCCTTCAACTCGACCTCGTGGGGCTTCCCCCGACCATTGAGGAACTGGAGTCCTTTGGAAAGGCCTGGAAGCAGGATCCAAACGAAGCCCTTGAGGCAACAACGGATCGTCTCCTCGCCTCCCCTCACTTTGGCGAACGGTGGGGCCGCCACTGGCTCGATCAGGCGCGCTATGCGGACAGCGATGGATACGAGAAGGACAATCCACGTCCCAACGCGTGGCTCTGGCGTGACTGGGTGATCAAGGCCATCAACGAGGACATGCCCTTTGACCGGTTTACCACCGAACAACTTGCGGGAGACCTCTTTCCGGAACGCACACCCCAGCAGCAACTTGCCACCGCCTTTCACCGCCAGACCCTGCGCAATCGGGAGGGCGGCACTGACCAGGAGGAAGACCGGGTCAAGAGAGTCATTGACCGGGTTGCCACTACCAGCCGGACCTGGCTCGGACTCACCCTCGAATGTGCCCAGTGCCATGATCATCCCTACGACCCGGCAACCCAGATCGACTTCTACCGGTTTTACGCATTCTTCAACAACGCGGACGAAGGCGGAGTAAAGATCCCCCTCGAAAATGGAAAAACCCATGAAGCGCAGGTCATGCGCAGGAATGGCAAACGGAAGACCTATCTCCTGCAGCGGGGAGACTTTCTGCAACCCGACAGGAAACAGGGAGAAATCAAACCCAGCGGACTCTCCTTCCTCCACCCCTTCCAGGTCTCGGGAGCAGCGCCCACCCGGATGGACCTCGCCCGGTGGCTTACCAGCCGCGATAACCCACTGATGGCACGGGTCACGGCCAACACCATCTGGCTCCACCTGTTCGGCAAGGGCCTGAGTTCCTCCCCTGAAAACTTCGGTTCGCAGGGCAATTCCCCATCGCACCCCGCCCTCCTCGACTGGCTTGCGCACCAGTTCATTCAGGAAGGGTGGAGCCGCAAGAAACTGATCAGGAAGATCGTCACCTCACAAACCTACCGGCAATCATCCCGACACAAGCCCGAACTAAACGCCTACGATCCGGACAACAGTCTTCTGCACCGCCAGAACCGGAAGAGGGTCGAGGCCGAGATCATTCGGGACCTTCATCTCTCAGTTTCGGGACTTCTGGCTCATCGCATCGGGGGAAGCAGCGTTTTTCCTCCCATTCCCCCGGATGTCGCGGCCCAGAGCTTTGCAAATAATTTCCAATGGAAGGTCAGCAAGGGACCGGACCGCTACCGCCGCGGCATGTATACCTTTTTCAAGCGCACCGCTCCCGCTCCCAACCTGATGACCTTTGACTGTCCCGACTCAAACACCTCAGTCACCCGGCGAAATATCTCAAATACCCCCCTGATGGCCCTCACCACTCTGCAGAACGAGGTCTTTCACGAAGCTGCACAAGCTCTCGCCCGCCGGATCAAGTCCAACTCCGATCTCGACACCGACCACAAGCGGGTGGACCAGCTCTTCCTCCTCTCCCTTTCCCGGCGACCAAGCCCAAGTGAACGGGATATCGTGGTTCGTCTCCTCACTGACAATCGAGCCCACTACCGGTCCCATCCGGAAGACACCAGGAAGCTCTGCAGGGAAGACGACTTCGATCTCGCAGCGTGGACGGCTACAGTCCGCATTATCACCAACCTCGACGAATTCATAACCTCCTCCTAGAGGCCATGTCTCCCATGAACCCTGCCCAGGAATTTCACCTCCGCACCCGCCGGGACTTCCTGACCACTTCCGCAAGTGGTCTGGGCGGCCTGGCCCTGGCTCATATGCTCGCGGGAGAGAGTTCTGCCGGCAACAAGGCGCTCACCCACTTCGCTCCCCGGGCCAAACGCTGCATCTTTATCTTCATGGCTGGTGCGCCATCACAACTCGACCTCTTTGACTACAAACCGAAGCTCAAGGAACTCGATGGCAAAAAGATGGATCCGGCTCTCCTGGAAAAGATGCGCTTCGCCTTCCTCAAGAAAGAGACTGCCACTCTCATGGGTAGCAGTCGCACCTTCAAGCAGCACGGACGGTCAGGCATGTGGTTCTCCGACCTCCTCCCCCACCTCTCCACTCGTGCAGACGACCTCTGCATGATCAAAAGCCTGCACACTACCCAGTTCAATCATCACCCCGGGCAACTTATGATGCAGTGCGGGGAACCGCACTTCGGACTGCCCTCCATGGGGTCTTGGATCACCTATGGCCTGGGTAGTGAGAACAACAATCTGCCAGGCTACGTCGTCCTTCTCGCTGGCCGTGGATCGAGCGGAGGCGCAACGCTCTACCAGAGCGGATTCCTCCCCTCCAGCTTTGCAGGCGTCCGCTTCCGTAATGGTGAGGAACCGGTTCTTAATCTCCGAAACCCACAGGGAATATCACCCGAAATACAGAGACGTGGCCTTGATGCCCTCAGGGAGTTAAACGGAATCGCACGCGAGAACATCAGGGATCCCGAGATCGAAAGCCGAATTGCGGCTTATGAACTGGCCTTCCGCATGCAGACCGCAGCCCCCGAGCTTTCCGACCTCTCCGGGGAATCAGAGAAAACCCTCGAGAACTACGGGGTCAACCGCAGCGATCCCTCTGGTGGAGGAAGGGGTAAAGGCGGCTCCCACACCTGGAGCACATTCTCCCGGAACTGCCTTCTCGCCCGGCGTCTGGCGGAACGGGGTGTGCGCTTCGTCAACCTGATCCATGCCTCATGGGACCAGCATTCCAACCTGGACAAGGAACTTGAATTCAATGCAGGCATGAGCGACCAGCCAGTCGCTGCTCTTATTTCCGATCTCAAGGAGCGGGGTCTCCTCGATGAGACACTGGTAGTCTGGGGCGGAGAGTTCGGACGTACCCCACTCGGGGAAAACCGACCAGGAAGAAAACCCAACACCGGACGGGACCACCACCCCAATGCCTTCACCATGTTCATGGCTGGCGGAGGGGTTAAGGCCGGGTTCAATTACGGTGAAACCGACGAAATCGGATGGGAACCCGCCCGGGATCCCGTCCACATCAACGATTTTCACGCTACCCTGCTCCACCTCTTCGGACTCGATCATCTGAAACTGACCTATCGACACGGCGGTGCAGACAAACGCCTCACCAGCCTGACCCGGGAATCCCGGGTGATTCATGATTGGCTGGCCTGACCGGGACGATTTCCAAGGAACTTCCCCAACTGCTTCATACAGACTGAAAAAGTCCCTAAATCCGCTTTTCAGAGTAATGATATGGATTTTACGTTGAACTGATCGCTCAGTGGCCCAACCTTAAACCTCTTTAACCATGTCCGCCGTCAATCGAGAACCCATCAAGGTCGCCGTCATTGAGGACACCCCAGCCCTCGGAAAACTGGTCCAGAAGATCGTTGATGCCATGGATGGCATTCAGACCTTCGGTGTGTGGGAAAATGCAGAGGATGGCTTGAAGGCCATCGAAAATGGTGGTCCGGATGTTGTCCTCATGGATATCAGCCTGCCCGGCATGTCCGGTATCGAGGCCACCATCCAGGTAAAGGAAAAGCATCCTGCTATCGATGTCATCATGCTCACTGTCCATGACGACAACGAGAAGATCTTCGATGCGCTGCAGGCCGGAGCTTCCGGCTACCTCCTCAAGAACGCTTCTCCCGACGATCTCTGCCGGGCCATCTTCGAGGTAAGAGCCGGAGGAGCACCCATGTCAGCCGAGATTGCGCGACTTGTGGTGGAGGCCTTCCACCGCCCTGCCAGCAACGAGGCAAGTCAGGCCTTCAATCTCTCGAAAAGAGAAACTGAGATCGTCCAACTGGTTGCCAAGGGACTCGCCAACAAGGAGATCGCCGCCGAACTTTCCATCAGCGTGGAGACGGTGCGGGTTCACCTGAAACACATTTACGAGAAACTGCACGTGCGTTCCCGCACCGAGGCCGCCATGAAATACCGCGACTCCCTGGAGCGGGCTCCCTGGAGCAAATAGCAGTTTCATGCTCTCTCACGGCATGTTCAATGCCTCTCATCATGCGGTCTGATCGCGCCCTCCTTCCCCTGCTCGCCATCATCATGGTGACAGGAACCCTTACCGCATTCCCACAGGATGCAGGCGGACCGGATGACGAATCCATCAACTACTTTGAAACCCATGTTCGACCCGTTCTGGCCACCCACTGCTACCAGTGCCATTCGCGCGAGGCCGAAAAGCTCAAGGCGTCACTCTACCTCGACAGCAAGGCCGGAATCCTGAAGGGGGGCGACAATGGCGCCGTAATCATCCCGGGCAAGGCCGAGGACAGCCTCCTCATCAAGGCTGTCCGTTACCAGGTCGAGGATCTTGAAATGCCTCCAAAAAAGAAGCTTCCCGATTCTGCAGTCAACCACCTCGCAACCTGGATCAACATGGGTGCACCCATGCCGGACGATGGGGCAAGGGTGGCTGAGCAGGGCCCGGCTTTTGACTTTGAGAAATTCAGGCGCGAGCACTGGGCCTTCCGACCCGTTCGTAAGCCTCAACCTCCCGCGGAACCGTCTCAGGAAGCCAAGACCTCGCCCATCGATGCGTTCGTGCTGGAGAAAATGAAAGGCAGTGGCGTGCAACCCGTCCCCCGGGCTGACCGGCGTACCCTGATCCGTCGTGCCTATTTCACCCTTACAGGCCTTCCTCCTGCCCCGGAGGAAGTTGAGGCCTTTCTCGAGGATCCTGCTACTGATGCATTCTCCCGCGTCATCGACCGGCTCCTCGATTCTCCGCACTATGGAGAACGCTGGGGAAGGCACTGGATGGAT
>MDTA01002330.1_pt1 | contig 11167 bp, 9 predicted proteins | sample 811151 | NCBI WGS metagenome assembly MDTA01 (sample SAMN05326648, study PRJNA326480) | marine metagenome | isolation source: seawater | place: Indian Ocean: South | collected 2010 | reverse complement strand
AGGGAATTATCTTTTAAAAAAATTTAAATCAGAAAAATTTGAAAGAAATAAAAAAATAAATCATTACATAAACAATAAATATAATACAATTATACATTGTGCATTTAACAAAAAAATCATGCAAGAAGATGATAAATTAATAAATTTAATTTATGACAACATTCTATTAATTCAAAATTTAATAAATATACCTCACGAAAAATTTATTCTGATATCAACAGTAGATGTCTACGAAAAAAATAACACAACTCATAAAGAAACTGAGACAAATCTTTTAAAATCAGAAACATCTTTTTATTCTGCGGCTAAAATATTACAAGAACAAATTATTAAAAAAAATTGTCAAAGATACTTGATATTAAGACCATCGTCTATGCTTGGAAAAGAGATGAGAGAAAATACTATAGTTAAAATTTTTAATTCTATAAATAGCAAAAAGTCTAAAAAAATATCACTTCACAAAAATTCAACTTTAAATTTTATAAAGTATGAAGATATTTATAAAGTAATTAGTCTGGAAAAAAATGAAAAAAATAATATTTTCAATCTTGTATCTAATAATAATATAACAATTGATAAGATTGTTGAAGAATTTAATTCTAATATAATTTTTGGTAATCACAAACATATTACACCATTTGTATCAAATAAAAAAATCTCTAAAAAATATAATTTTTTAAATAAAACTAGCTTAGATAATCTTAAATATTTTTATAGGAAGAATTATGACTAATATCTTAGTTTTAGGAGCTACTGGATTTATTGGTAGAAATATGGTCGAATTTTTAGTTAAAAATAAAGATTATAGAATATTTGCTGTTTATAATAAAAGAAAGCCCTTTATAAATAAAAAAGTAAAATGGTTAAAGTGTGATTTAAGAATAAATAGTATAGATCAAATTTTCAAAAAAATTGACATTGTAATACAAGGAGCAGCTACTACATCAGGTGCGAAAATAATTAAGAAAAAACCGTATCTTCACGTAACTGATAATGCAATTATGAATTCAAGGATTTTAAGATCCTTATTAAATTCTAATATCAAACATTTTATTTTCTTCAGTTGCACAGTAATGTATCAATCTTCAAATAGAGCATTAAAGGAAACTGATTTTAAAGAGTCAGATGAAATATATCCCAACTATTTTGGCGTAGGTTGGACAAAAGTATATATAGAGAAAATGTGTAAATTTTATTCAAGTATTTGTAAAACAAAATTTACAGTTATTAGGCATTCAAATATTTATGGACCTTATGATAAATTTGATCTGGAAAAATCTCATGTTTTTGGCGCTACTGTTACAAAAGTAATGAGGGCAAAAAAAAATCTTGAAGTATGGGGAAGAGGTTTAGAAGGTAGGGATTTTTTATATATAGATGATTTGTGTAAATTTGTCTCAAAAGCCATAAGGTATCAGAAAACAAAATATGAAATTTTTAATGTTGGATACGGAAAAGCAATAAAAATAAAAGATCTAGTAAAGTTGATAATTGCAAATTCAAACAAAAAATTAAGTATAAATTTTAATATAAATAGACCATCTATAAACACATCTGTTCATTTAAATTGTTCTAAAGCAAAACAAATGTTAAAATGGACTCCCTCCACAGATATTAATAGTGGTATAAATAAAACTATTAGATGGTGGAAAGCAAACATAAAATAAAAAAAAAAATTCAGATAGTAACTATTGGTATCAAAACCAATGGAGGTGTCAGGGTATTGCTAGAATTAGCAAATTTTTTTAGAAAACAATCTTATCAAGTTGAAATTTTAACAAGTTTTATTGATAAGGATCTTAGATATTCAATTGACAAGAATATAACAATTAATGCATATCCAAATCTTAATAGCAAAATTCTAAATTTTTTTTTATTTTTTTTTTACGCAGTAATTAAAATCAATAAAAATAATACAATTTTTTCTTTTCAATTTATAAGTTTCTATATCTGTAAAATAAAATCATTATTTCAAAAATTAAACCATTACTATTTTGTTCAAGGTATAGAGAATGTACAAGAGGGGTTGTTCGCCGGGTTAAGAAATTATTTGTGTCTAAAATCATATAAATTTAATAATATAATTACTTCAAATATATCAATTTATAATTCATTAATTAAAAAGAACTATTATCCAAAATATAATATAAATATTGGTGTTTCAGATATTTTCTTTAAACTTAATTTAACAAATAATAAAAAAATATTTGATATAATTTATTTTTACAGATCAGAAGTATTTAAAGGATCAGACAGATTCCATGATTTTATAGATCGTAATCAAAATTTAAGTTATTGTGTAGTAACTCAGGATAAAAAAATTAAAGATAGATTAAAACAAGACTATAAGTTTTTGAATATTTTTTCTCCAAAAAATGATGTTGAATTAATTGAGTTAATCGATCAGTCAAGAATTTTAATCTATACAAGTTACTATGACGGACTTGGATTACCAATATTGGAATGTATGGCAAGAAAAGTCCCATTTCTGTCATATAAATATCAAGGATTAGAATATATTTATAAAAATAATAGTTATCAGATTGTTAGAAGTACAAACGAAATATCTACAAAAGTAAAAGAATTACTAGAAAATAAAACTTTATATGACGAATTGTCATTAGATAATTATGATAAATCAATAATTTTTAGTAATGAAAAATCTTTTACAAATATAATTAAAATAATTAATAGATAAATATGTCTGTAAATAATGTAAAACACTATGAAAATGTCTTTCCTGAAAAGATTGCTAACGAAATTTATATAAAATTTATAAATGAAAAAAATTGGGAAAAAATAGAACAAATTAGAGAAAAACATTATTCTCATGTTTTTAAAAATGACTCCATATATCTACCAGATGAAGATGAGCAATATCTTTCTAAATTTTTTAGAAGTGACAACTTAAGTAATGATTCAAATATTTCAAATTATATATCTAAGTATGTAGTAAAGAGAATTGAAAGAGATTATAATAAAAAGATAAATAAAATTGATATTAGATGCCACTATTTTGATATTGGTGATTTTTTTAGAATTCATTTTGATAGTTATGCTGGTAGTCTAGCAGTAACAATAAATCTATCTAAAAACTGGAAATGGGATTGGGGCGGTTTTCTTTGTGTGCCTTATGGAAAAAATTATGAAAATATGTCGACATTTTTTCCTCAATGGAATTCTATGAATATATTAGACAATACACTCGATTTTTCTCCTCATTTTGTAACTCCTATTCAAAATTTTGCAAAAAATAAAAGATATACGATAACATTATTTATTAGTTAAAAAATAATGAAAAGTTCAAATAAAATTTTAATTAACACAGCACCATTATTTGTTTTTTATTTATTTTTATTTCTCATTCTTGGAAGAATATTATTTCCCAACGGAGATGAGGCAGATTGGGACAGAAGAGTAATATGGTATTATGATTTTTTAAATTTATTTGATTTTTTAAATTTCTTTATAAATGACATAAATTTAGATCGGAGATGTTTTGGAGAAGATTTTAATGGTGGTATAATACATTCACAATTATTTAATTCTCAAAATGAAAGTTTAAAATATTTCACCAGTTTTCATACATCTATAAATAGAGTTTTATGTTTTGATAATTTTACACATATTACTCAAAGATTAATTATTACTTTTATTATTTTATTACCTCTTCTATTTATTATTGTTTATCGTAATTTATTTTTCAAATTTTTAAAATTGCTACAATTTAAATTTAATGACACACTTTTAAACAACAAAATAGAAATAGCTTGTTACTCATTATTATTTCCTACTTTTATTTACCATATCGGTCTATTTTCTCACGAACAAATAGCTTACTCATTATTAATAATAGCTTTTATTCTTTTTGAAATTAAAATTTTGACTTTGCTAGTTGCATCAATTATTTTTTTTATAGATAATGGTACTGGGATCTTTTTGTTTTTATTAACAATTTTTCATAGTGTAAATAATATTTTCATAAGAAAGATTAATCTAAAAATAATTTTATTTTTATATTTAATTATAATAGTGATATTTGATTATTATAATCAATTTTTAATATCTTTTTTTTTAAATTTATTTTCAGATTTCAATCTCCCAATAATTGGTCAAAAAATACACAATACAAAAGTAGAATACGGATATGCTAATACTTTGGGTTATGTTGATAAATATCCTTTATTACTGAGAGTGCCTCAAATTTTTATAGGGCTATTTTTTACTACTCCAAGTTTTGTTAAAAGTATTCCCCTTTATTTTTTAATACTAATTTTTGTAATATTATCATTGTTAAAAATTTATAAAAATTTTAATAAACTTAAAATAAATCAAAACTTTTTTAATGATTATACAAGTTTAATCTCATTATTGGTATTAACTATGTTTATAATTACATTATTTCCGACACATGCAAATGGAAGATATTTTTTAATTATAATTCCTCAATATTTATTAGTTACAAGTTATGTTTATAAATTTAAAAATATATTTAATTTTTCAATATTAACATCATTCATACTATTTTTTTCATTATTTATATTTTCTATTTCTTAAACTGATTTAATTTTGATTCAAAATTTCTGTTTTCTACTTCAGTATTTTTAATAAGATTAGCTTGTTTAAAAGATTGTTTAGCTAACACTGGTTTCAATTTATTTAAATCTATATCATTATCTAAAAACCATTTTTTTGCAAAATTATATCTTGATATAACTTTATCATTACTTAAATGTATAATTTTTCTTCTTTCACACACAGCAATTTGTAAAATTTTATTAACTAATAAATCCATTTTAATTGGATTAGTGTATCTATTGGTATAAGCTTCAATTTTTTCGCCCCTTTTTAATTTATCAGACCAATCTAATAAAATTTCCATTTCATTAGAAATAACCTTTGATATCCTAATTATGTGATAGTTTTGCTTACCAATAATTTTTTTTTCTACTATACATTTTTGTATTCCATATTGGTTTAATGGTTTGTATATTTCCCTTTCTCCACATCTTTTTTTAAATCCATCAAAAACACTTGCTGTTGAAAGATATAGGACTTTTATTTTTTTATTTATAAGTGAGAAAAATAACATAGTTTGTTTTACATTTATGTTATAAGAAATAACTGGGTTGAGTTCACAATCTCTAATATTTGTCATTGATATACAATATATAATTACATCAAATGAATTTATTTTTTCTTTTAAACTATTTATATTTTTTAAATTATTTAAATCGAGAAATATAATATTTTTACCTGTTTTTTTTCTTTTTGATGTTATTGTAAAATTCACTCCTTTTCTTCTTAGATAAATAGATAAATTTTTGCCAATTAAACTATCTCCACCAACTATTAAAATTTTTTTTGTCATAAAATTATATTAAATACTATATAACAATTTTTTTATGTTTTTTGATATATTTCAAATTTTTATTTTCTTAACCCTGTTATTATTTAGTTTCTTAATTCATAAAATTTTCATAGGTTTTCTTATATCAAAAAAAATATATGCAAAAGTCAATCAAAGGAGTATGCATAGTTTAAACATACCTACAGCTGGTGGTTTATTATTTAGTGTATTTGTATCCATTCAATTTTTATTTCTTGGATATAATAATATAATTTTTTTTATATTTAGTTTATGTAGTTTTTTTTTTTATAATTACTTGCTTGTTAGATGATTTATATAATTTAAACGCAAAAATAAAATTATTTATTTATTCTATAAATATAACTCTTTTTTTATATTTGATGACTATATTTTATGATTTTAATTTAAGTTCACTTAATTTTTATTTAATTTATCTAGTACTCTTTTTTTCAATTCTATGGTTTATAAATTTATATAATTTTATGGATGGTAGTGATGGATTAGTTATAGCCCATACAATTTTAATTATTACTTCATTAATGATATTTGCTTGTATTTATAATTATGATAATTTTAACAATTATTATTATTTGTTATACACAATTGCAATTTTATTTGGATTTGCAATTATGAATTTTCCACCAGCAAAGATATTTATGGGAGACTCTGGAAGTATTTTTCTGGGTTTTTTAAACATTTTTTTATGTTTTTATTTTGTAGAAATTAAAGTAATAAATATTTCGATATTTTTAATTTTAAATAGTTTTTTTATTCTAGATACATCTATAGCAATTATTCAAAAAATTATAAAAGGAATAAATTTACTAACATCCCACAAATCACATTTATATCAAATTCTAATTGAAAGTTATTCAAAAAGAATGACTCGCGAACAAATTGCTAGAAGGCGAAATCATCTTAATTTTTTACTCAAATATATATTTTTATATATTTTTATATTAATGCCTTGCGCTCTATTATCTTTTATTTATTATGAATTTTCATATTATATAACATTAATATTATACATTATTTTTATTTCGATAATCGTTTATTCAAAAAATGTTTTACAAATTAATAAATAGACTTTTTTTAATTCCAAGGCCAGCAAAACAGCTTCTAGTCTTATTGTATGACTTCATTTGCTTAAATTTGTCTTTTTTCATTACACTTATAATTACAGATAATTCAATAAGTTTTGAAAATGATCAAAATTCTATTATATTTTACTCCTCTTTAATTTTTTTTATATTTTCATTTTATATATCAGGATTTTATCAGCAAGTATTTAGATATACTAATTTCATATATTTTCTTTTTAGAATATTTATTATATTTGTAATACATTATTTTCTATTAGTAATTGTTTTATACTTTCTGTATTTGGATTTTAATTATTCACAAATAATTCTTTTTTTATTAATTTTTTATAATCTTGTTTTAATAGGTAGGTTTTTATTAAGTTCAATATCTTTATTATATAATAAAAATGATAATCAACAAAATACTGCAGTTTTAGTTTATCAAATTAACCAAAGATCAGTCGATCTTGCAATTTATTTAAATAAAACTTCTAAATACAAGGTTATAGGTTTTTTGGTTGAAAAAAATTCTATTTTTTTAAAAGAGGTAAATAACTTACCCTTGTATGACTTTCAAGAATTAGAAAAAATAAAAATAACTAATAATATTAAAAATATTTTCTTCAACGATTTCAAAAATGTACCAAATGAAAGTCTAGATAAATTAAACAATTTAGATTTTAATTTACTAAAAATACCACAGGTTGATCAAGATAAAGAAAATAATATACAAAATATAGAAGTAGAGGATCTTATTGATAGAAATATATATAATGATAAAACTATCGTAAAAGAAATTCAAAATAAAACAGTGCTAATTACTGGTGCCGGCGGTTCTATAGGATCAGAATTAACCAAACAAGTTCTGTTAAGTAATCCAAAATCAATAATCGCTATTGATTCTTCTGAGTACAATCTGTTTAAAATAACACAAGATATAAAAAACTTAATTAGTAATAATAAAATTAATTGTAACATTATTTCTTTATTAGATAATCTAAATGATGAAATGTTTGTGAAGAGTATTTTTGATGAATACGAGCCTGAGATTGTTTTTCATTGCGCTGCCTATAAACATGTTCATATAGCTGAAGAAAATATAATTCAATTTGTCAAAAATAATATATTTGTAACAAATATTATTGCAAAAACATCTATTTTAAAGAATGTAGAAAAGTTCGTTTTGATTTCTACAGACAAAGCAGTAAGACCGCTTAATATAATGGGAGCTTCAAAAAGAATTGCAGAAAAGATTGTATTATCAAATAATTCATTAGATACTAACAAAACAAACTTCAGTGTTGTAAGATTTGGAAATGTTTTAAATTCATCTGGTTCAGTAGTTCCAATATTTAAGAAGCAAATTCTCAATGGCGGTCCAATTACTGTTACTGATAAAAATGCAACTAGATACATGATGCTAATTGAAGAAGCAGCATATTTAGTTTTACAAACTTTACAAAATAAAGGTGATATATTTATATTAAACATGTCTAAGCCAATCAAAATTTATGATTTAGCAAAAAAAATGATACAACTTTACAAGAACAAATCCAAATCTGAATCAAAAGAAATAGAAATTCAAATAATAGGTTTAAAAAAAGGAGAAAAAGTTCATGAAGAATTACTAATTGGAGATAATGTTGTTGTTTCTTCTAATAAAGATATTTTTATATCTTTCGAAAAATATCAAAATATTGAATTTATTGATAGAATAATAGATACTCTGCAAAAATTAGTAACAAATAATGATATAAATTCTATTAAGAAACTGTTATTTGAAAATGTTGAAAAATAATATGAAATTATATTTTGATATTCTAAAAAATTTTAATATTAGAAATTTTACTATTTCAGTAATAAGCTTTTTTTTATTATTTAGCTTTTTATATTATTTTTTTAATGATCAATTGAATGGTGAATATTTAATTGAGAATGAAATTAATTTTGAAGATACATCTTCTTATAATATTCATGACATATTAATAAACAAAGCATCAGGTAGTCTTTATATCGATCCTTTTTATAATTTAACTAAGCAAACTCTTTTAGAGACTTATTCTAATCAAGATAATAACAATGAACTAAAAAAACTATTTTACAAAAATAATAAGCAATATGCATCTGATAGTTTAAGTTTTAATTTTTCCGATTTAGGTTATGCACTTAGAACATTTCTTAGATGTGATAATCGTAAGGTATGTGAAGCATATAATAGTTTTCTGATTGAAGAACATAAAAAACTTTATAAAAATTCCCTAAGTAATTTAGTTATTGCCATGAATAATCTAGCTATAGATGATAAGAGACTGCAACTAGAAGCTACAGATAATTTGTTAAAAATAGAAATTAATAAAAAAGATGAATATTTCAAATATTTAAAAACATTTGATTTGGAATTAAGTATTAAGCAATTCAAGGATTATATAGATAAGGGCAAAATTAAGACTGTTTACTTTCATAATTATCGATTTTTAGGAAACACTTCAGATGGCAAAAAATATTATTTAGAAGAGCCTCAATTTGACATCCCAAATGAATGGTCAGAAACTTTTGCAGAAATAAAAATTAACCCTCAAGTTGAAGAATTTTATGATGTAGATATTGATGAATTTCAATTTGAAGAAGTAGCAAGATTAAATAAAGTAATTTATTCAATGGAAACTTCAATAAAATTGTTAAAATATTATAAAGATGAACTTTTATTATCAATAAAAGAAAACGATTTCTTTGATGTCAGAAATATTTATCAAAATTTTTCATCTTCAAATCTAAGATTATTATCAATATTTTTAATTAGTTTCTTATTTTCATTAATTATATATGGAACTCTTATGTATCGAAACAAAGAAGAAAGTTAATGAAATTACTAATTACCGGTGTTGCCGGTTTTATCGGTTACCATACGTCAAAATATTTCTTAGATAATAAATTTACTGTTTATGGTATTGATAATTTAAATAACTACTATGATGTAAATTTAAAGAAAGATCGATTAAATCTATTATTAAAATTTAAAAATTTTCATTATTTTAAAATAGATCTAAAAAATAATAAGAAGCTTATCAATTCTTTCAATAAAATTAAAATAACTCATATAATTCATTTATCTTCTCAACCAGGAGTAAGAATATCTGTTAAAAGTCCTAACATAAGTTTTGATAATAATATTTTTAGTTTTCTAAATATAATTAACTTTGCTAAAATGAAAAATACTGAACATTTTATCTATGCTTCTTCTAGTTCTGTTTACGGCAATCAAAAAAAATTTCCTGTTAATGAAAAAACCAATACAGACAAACCCCTTTCACCATATGCAGCTACAAAAAAAACTAATGAAATAATTGCATATTCATTTGCTAATACTTATAGCTTACCCTGTACTGGATTAAGATTATTTACTGTTTATGGTCCATATGGCAGACCAGATATGGCATTATTTAAATTTACAAAAAATATTTTAGAAAATAAAAAAATTCATCTCTATAATAGGGGAGATCATATGAGAGATTTTACTTACATAGATGATGCAGTCGCTGGAATTGTCTCTTTAATTGATCTACCGAGTAAAAACAAAATACCACATAATATTTATAATATTGGTAATGGTAATCCAAGGAAATTAAAAGATTATTTAAAGTTAATTGAAAAAAAATTAAATAGAAAAGCTAAAATTACAAAATTACCTTTACAAATTGGAGATGTAATTAAAACACATGCAGATATTAATTTTTTGAACAAAAAAACTAGATATAAACCTAAGATATCTTTAGAGATTGGAATAGAAAAATTTGTTGATTGGTACTTAAAATATTATAAATATTGATCAAATCTTATCCAAAGCATTCAATACTTTATTTGTATCTTCTATATTATTGTAATGAGTTAAACTTAATCTAACTACTCCATCATTTGTATTTATATTTAAAGCTTCTAGGCAACGCCATGCATAAAAATTGTCATTTCTTGTAGCAATTTTAAATTTATGTAATCTATTAGAAATTTCTTTTGACGTTTTTTTGTTTGAATAAAATGATATAGTTGGTGCGCGATCCTTGTTTCTAATTTTATGTTTTCCAATTAAATTTATATCTTTTCTTTGATGTAAGTAATCTAATATTGGATTGGCGAGATTTTCTTCATGATTTGATATTAGATTATTAATTTTTTCAATTTTTTTAAGAGTACTTATGTTTTTATTATCAAAATGATGATTGTATAAATTTTCAAAATATTCATAAATTCCAATTAATGAAACTAATTCCTCATGATTTGGACCACCTGGATTAATCGTATAAGGATATTGCCCTTTTAAAAATTCATGATTTTGGTTTGGTAAATTTTTAAGTATTTCTTCTTTTCCATACAATAATGCTAAATGTGGACCATATGTTTTGTACAAACTAAAAGTATAAAAATCTACATCTAATTCTTTTACATTTGGGAAGCCATGCGGAGCATAAGAAACACCATCACCTATAACAATAATATCATTTTTATGTGCTATCTTACATATTTCTTTTAAATTATTTACAGAACCAACAATATTTGAACAATGTGTAACAGCTATAATTTTTGTTTTTGAATTAATTAGTTTATTTAAATCATTAATTTTCAATTCATGATCATTGATATTAAATTTCCATTCAATTATTTTTGCTCCATAATCTTTCATTCTTCTCCATGGACTAATATTTGCTTCATGATCCTGATT
>MDTA01176403.1_pt1 | contig 11168 bp, 5 predicted proteins | sample 811151 | NCBI WGS metagenome assembly MDTA01 (sample SAMN05326648, study PRJNA326480) | marine metagenome | isolation source: seawater | place: Indian Ocean: South | collected 2010 | reverse complement strand
TTAACAATTGCTGCAATGAAGCCAGAAAATTTCTATGTTGTAGTCACAGATTTATTTTTAAGAAATACTCAATTTTTTGATCCTAAATCAAATATAAAAAAATCTCTGTCAAAAGTATTTAATCAGGGTCAGTCAATTGGCATTTATGGTGTTAAAAGTAAATTTAATGGCAGAGTTTCTGGTTTACCAAGTGGATCAATATATGAGAATGCCAATGAGCGTGCTTTTTTTATTGTAATGATTGGTGAAAAAAAAGATGTTTTGAAATTTAGAGATAATTTAGAAAAAGATGTTTTTTATAATGTAAGTGAGGACCATAAAAGTTTCACAATATACACTAACGACTTTGTTTTAAATAAGATTGGCCCTAGTGAAATAAAAAAAGAAGACCTCTATCCAGGTTCTGGAGCTTCAAAAAATGCTTTTTATCCAGAAAAATATAATTTCTTTCATCAATATGAATTGAGAAAATCTCATGATCCTTTTAAAGGTTTATTTGATCTTTACGAAATCCAGCTTCCAGACACAATTTTGTTAACAGATTTTACTGCAAACGTAACTCTTTATCAGACCAAGGATATTAGAAAGTGTGACAGTTGGATAAAGCTTAATGACATTGAAGGATTGGTAACAGTTTCTCAAGATGAAAATATGATTGATCTAGAGGTCTTTGGTCCAAATAATCAGGCTTCTGCGAAATTTAAACGTAAAAGAAACTACATAGCAAATGTGAAGGTTATTGCCAACAACATTGGGTTAAATGATGATAATTTTTGGCTCAAAGACTGGAGCTTTACAAGCGTTGATGAAGCTCAAGTCATTCAGTCCAGCCCTATATTCTTTCCGACCTTAAATTTATCAAGATTTGCTACAATGCTTGAAAATATTCAAAGATCTGAATTTGAAAAAATAGAGTTAATTGAATTTAATATTGCTGTGAGGATGGAATAACATGTTTCAAAGAACAATTTTCCCTTCAATAATAGTCCTTATTATTTATGGACTATTTATAGCTGCTGGGATTTTCTATTTTCAGTTAGATGCCTTTGCTTACTTTGCTCAGTCAAACTTGTTGGATTCTGATAAGCTATTTGACATAGATCTTGCATATGATGCTACAATAGATTTTATTAGATATGGATTAACACCAGCAATAATTTTTATTAATTCAATAACAGCTATTTCACTTATTGCATGGTTTGTATTTGGTGAATTTATTGGTATTAACCGACCTGGACAGGCTAAAAAATTCGTATTTGTTTGGTTTGGTATTTATCTTGTACAACTTTTGATATTTTTTATTCTTTATTGGTACTTTCTTCATTTAATTCCTGATGCAGATGATTATCTAAAAATGAGTGCTTCAGCTTTAATGCAATTGAGCCTAGTGATTATAAATTTTTTGATATTTTTTATTTTGTCAATTGTTTTGTCTTCAAGGGTCATTAAGACAGCTTTGCCAATGTCAATATTAATCAACTTCATTTATAGATTAAGGAAAAACTCAAGATGAGTGAATGCTATTTAATTGGTGTAGGTGGGACAGGAAGTAAAGTCATTGAAAGTTACATTAAGCTTTGCGCAACAGGTCTTGGTCCAACAAATTTATGGCTAGGAATGGTTGATCAAGATGAGGCAAATGGAAACGTTGCAAGATCTAAAACTGCTATTGAAAACTATCAAAGATTAAGAAAATTTATCAAAAGGGAGGGTAAAGACAATATTGGTTTTGATACATGTTTTCTAAAAACAGATATAAAAACTCATCCTGACGATGCTTCATGGTGCCCATTACCTGGAGTGACTCCAACTTTAAAAGATGTATTTTCTTATGATCTCCTAAATCCAGCATTGAAAGATACGATGGACTGTCTCTATCATACTGAAGATGAGTTAAATTTACCTCTCGATGAGGGATTCAGAGCTCGCCCCAGCATTGGAGCAGCAGCAATCATTTCACAAATGAATGAAAATACACCTTTTTGGCAAAAACTATTTGATGCCTTGGATGAAGCAAATTCTGGTAAGGAAGTTAGAATATTCTTAGTAAGTTCAATTTTTGGAGGCACAGGAGCGTCTGGCTTCCCATCTATTGCCAGGTTATTGAGAGAGATAATTAAGAAAAAAAACATAACGGATGGCGTGAAAATAGGCGGAGCGTTAATGTTGCCTTATTTTAGTTTTCCAAAACCCGATTTAGATGAAGAAAAACAAGTTGCACATGCGGATACTTTTCTTGAACAATCAAGAGGTGCGCTAGATTATTATTCAAGAATGTTTGAAGGAAGTAGTGAGAAAATATTTGACGAACTGTATCTTACTGGAGCTGATCCACTTATACCTCTTAAATATTTCGAAAAAGGAGGAAATAATCAAAAAAATCCTCCTCTTATACCAGAGATCTATGCTTGTCTTGCTGCCTCAAGATTTTTTGAAAAAGAAGTTTCTAATCAAAAAGTATTTCATATTTCAAGAAATAATAAATTAAATTTCACATGGCAGGATTTGCCTGCGGTAACCGATAGTAAGTCTGATGTTAGAAATTTAATAGGCCAATTCACAACTATGTCACTAGCTTTTCGTGACATCTATTATCCTTTTTTAACTACTAAATGGCAGACAATACAAAATGAAAGCTGGTTTAATTTATTAATTAACAAAGAGGATGTTAACTTAGCAGATGATGAAATTCAGTATGAAATTGAAAAAATCAAACTTTTCTTTGATGATTTTTTAGAATGGATTTCTTCTCTAATTTTTAACAGTAAAGGTACTGAAAATGAAAAAATTTCTCTAATTAATTGCGAACAATTTTCATCACTTGATGCAACTAATAAGTTTGGAGATGTTATTTTACATGATGGATTATCTAAGCAACAAATAGCAAATTTTAGTAACCTAATTCAAAGTGGAAATTTTCCATCTCTTTCAAATATATTTACAAAATTAAATTACCCGACCAGGGGAAAAAATAGATCTGGCCTTGGAGTATTTTTTGGCGAACTGTATGACAGCTGTAGTGCTGTTGATGGAAAGGAAAAAAATGACTAAAAATTTGTTACCTCCTTTAAATGATGACCATCAAGTTCCAGAAATATCAATTGAAGGTGAATGGACTGAGGAAACTAATTCAATATTAGCAAGAATATCAAATGGATTGAAATCAGCTAAACTTGAGCAAGATTCAGAAGAATTAGTATCAGTTCCTGATGTATGGGCACGAACAGCGGTGGTTGCAAACGCCTTGTATGATGAGCGTCATCCATTACATAACCAAATAAAAAGTGAATGGAGAGGCTTATTGGCCTTATTTGCGTTAATGCCATACCACAAACAAACTATTGAAACAGAAGTTATAAACTTAAATAATTTAAGTTCTGATCCATACAAGACAAAGGGAGAGTCATTGCAATCTGGAAATTTTGCAGAAGTACTGGCTGCAATTACGCCAAGTAAAAAATTGATTAATAATCAAAATTGGAATGAGTATGGATTAATAAAAATAAATAAGAAAGTAATTGGTTTATTAGTTCCATCGACAATTATTTGCCCCGCTCGATACTATGGTAAGAGTATTGATAACAGCATACCGTGGTTTCAAGTTGGTAAGTTGATAGATCCGTGTCTTGCAGCTGATATTAGAAGTGAAGAATTTTCGGTTCTAATTAATTTTATTGAACAATTTGAACATGGACTTGCAAAAGAAAGTATGTCAAACCAAGAATACTTTGATGGCATATTAGGAGCTTTAACCTCATTTAAAGCTGATGCAGAAAAAAGAATTCAAGAGTCTGGACAGCCAAAAATAAATTTACATGGATTTAAAAGAGTAAATACATCTTTCAAATTACCAAACCAACCAGGCTACTCAATGTTATCAAATATCAGTGAATTTGATGCTGGGGGTTCACATGCTTTTGATACATTTATGAAAATGAGAGATGGTATCAGTGAGTTTAAAGGAGCAATATTAGTGGATGAAGAAATGCCAAATGTAATCGCAAAACAGGCATCGGACATAAGAATCTGGGATACATATTCTCTTGATAAGTTATCAAAAAATAAAACTCTAAGAAAAGATGTTGAAAAAGAAATTAATAAAGAAAAAATGCTTTATATCACTCCCGAAGATATATTCACAAAAAGTTTATGTTTGTTGCCACAGGGTGACGATAAAATAATTGAGCATGAGAGCTATCTTGAAAATGAGTATTTGTACCCTTTGAACCCTATAATTTTATGTTTTGTGACACCTGAAAATTTGAGATCACGATTTGAAATAAAACAAGCTCAAAATTCCTATCAAGTATCATTAAGAATTGACATCGAAGATCACTTGGGTGACAAAAAAGAGTATGTTTTAAGAAAGGAATATTTAGAAGATGAAGTTATAAATAAATTTAATCAGCCAACAGCTTGTTCAGTCTGGCCTAATTTTTCTCATCCTAGTTGGGATAGATATTATTTGTATTTAGCGTCCAACCTTCAAAGTAGTATTTCTGTAAATCATACGTTTAGCCTTCATAGCCTAAATAGCTTAATGGATCAGCAAGAAACCGATAAAAAGAAATTGGATACCCTTTCTCGTCTTAGTGGTAAAAATTTGAAATTTTCAAAGAAATTAGAATTAGGTGGAGAGTCTACAGTCATAAATGAATTACATATTATGCAAGATCCACCAGAGGCTATAGTTTGTGATGCAGTTTTAGAGAAAGATGTAAGATATTACGTTCCGGCTGATCAAAGATCAATCGTTGGCCTCATCATGTTGCCAAAGGTCAAGAAAGCTGTAGTTACGAATGACAGATATAAAATAGGTATTGATTTTGGCACTACTAATACTTGTGCATACATCAGAAAAAATGACGAAGAGGCAAAAGATATAACTTTATCTGATAGAGTTTTCTCACCTTTTGAAAAATCCAGTTCAGACGAATTTTATGTTAGGACACTAAGAGAATTTATACCTCATCGACCCGTCGATGTCCCCTTTATGACAATTTCTAGAGACAGGAGGATTGGTCTCAATCAAGGAGATGTTTCGTATCCAATACCGATATGGACTGCATTTATATATTTTGTAAATGATATGCGAGACGGTCTTGAGGATATAGAAGATCCAAACGACCGCGAACTTCACTTCAATCTAAAATGGTCTAAAAGTCCTGAAGATAGACAACGTATTGAGATTTATCTTGGCCAAGTAGTACAACAAGCATATGCAGAAGCATTAGCTCAGGGTGCTAATATTGAACAGATAGAATGGTTTTTTTCTTATCCAGAAGCATTTACGCCTGATCAATTGAGGTCTTTCAAGCTTTTATTTAAAAGTAGTGTGGAAAAAGGAGTTGATCCTTTTAATATTCAAGAAAGCTCTAATCAAATTGACTTTAAGAGCGAAAGTTTATCTAGTGCCCTTTACTTTGCATCTAATAAAGATGCTGCTTTTACAGATACTGCCATCACCATTGACATCGGAGGCCATACATCTGACATTTCAATTTGGCAATCGCGAGAGTTAAAATGGAGAAATTCAACTCAAATAGCTGGCAGACATATATTAATTAATTTTTTATGTGAAAATATTGAACTTATAAAACATTTATCAATTAGTGATCCGGTATTACAAGATGCCTATGCTCAATTAGAGTCAATTAAAAATAAAGGTGATAAAATTGAAGTAAGAAATGCCGTAGAGATTATTGTAAACTCAAAAGAATTTGCAGATGCTTACGCAAATAGATTTCATATTGTAGATGGACAAAATGAGGGTATGAACCTAAGAACAACGGCCGAAATTGCCCTTGCAGGTATATTATTTTATACAGGACAAATCATTTCAGATCTTAATAGTAAGAAAAGTTTTGAAAAAAATAGAACGGGCACGACGACCGTATGTTTAGGGGGAAGAGCAAGTCTATTATACAAAGTAATATTTAACGACGAAGAAGATCAACGGGCTTTAAAAGATTTTCTAGCCTATGCATCTGGAGGTTCGCTAAAATCTGATCAAATAAAGTTTTCTTTTACAGAAAATCCAAAACATGAAGTATCCCATGGGTTGTTGGTTGAAGAAATAGGTACAACAAATTTGGATCTCTCCAAACAAAGTCACACACTTATACTGGGAGAGGAAATTGATTGTGGCGGTAATACAGTTAAAGCTACGAGCTCAATAGAGGAGCTTAACATTGAGGAGGAATGGCGTATTTTAAACTTAAATAATGTAAGACTCTTTGCGGATAAGTTAAAAAATAACGCAGGTTATGTAATGGATATTTCACGTCAATTAGAAAACAAAATTGTAGGTAATATTAATGGTGAGCTTGTCGATACCCAAGAAAGATTACTAAAAAGTAAAAAAGATGGATTTGATCCTTTCTCAGAAGAATATAGAGGAGAGTCAACTTATGTTGAACCTCCATTTATTGTCGCTCTAAGAGATTTATTAGAGAGAATAGTCAATAAAGAGGTAAACGTTACAAGCAAAAGAAGGTAAAAATGAAAAGAAATTTTTTTGCTGCTTGTTTATTAATTTTTTTTAATACACAGGTATTTGCTGATGATTTAGGTATTGATTATAGTCATACTACTCAAGACGGGATAATAATTTTTAATGGATGCAGTGAAGAAAATATAGGAGATAGAATATCAATAAACTCAAGGGGTGATAAAGGCTGGAAACCTATACTTGATAAATCAGGTGAAGTAAGTACTGACGAGTTAGAAACAAATTGGCAAGAATATATAAATTTTTTTAAAAATTGCGAAGAGATAAAAATCAATGGCACGACTAGAGAAGTAGATTACGAAAAGTGTCAGAAAAATCCTTACTTTATTCCAGATCCTATTACTGCATGGCGTGAATATTGCAATTTAGATGACGCCAATGCGGGTGATGACAATTCAGGTAAATCAACACAAGTATCTCAACCCGAACAACAGAAAAAAAATGACAATAAATTTAAAGACCTTAATGTATCTGACTCTATTTCACAATTTAAGCAGAGTTTTGATGTAATTTTTAATTTCTTAGATGGTGACTACAAAAGACTCAAAGCAAGAGCCGAAGATCAAGATGAAAAATTTAGTGACGAAGATCTCTCACAAAAGAGAGATGTAATAGAAGATAAAATAAAAAAATTTAATACTGAATTTATAAATGCACTCCACTTAATTGATAGACTGAATACGCTTCTATGTACAGATGAAAATATTTGTGAAGATAGAAGAAAAGTTTACACATTAAAAAATGGAGACGGTCAGATAGTCATTTACCATTCATACAAAGATCCAATAATGGTTGCTGAAGACGGTCAGCAAGGCATGATGGTTCAGCACGTAGAAAGGGAAAATAAATTTATTAGTAAAGTGACAGATATAAGAGAAGCCTATGTCAATGGAGATATTCTATTAGAGCAGGAATACGAAAATGCAATGTTAAATATTAATCAAGAAAATAAAAGACAAAAAGCCCAACAAGAACAGGAAGCAAAAGAAGAAAGAGAGAAGGCAGAAAAAGAAAGACGAGAAAAGGAAGAAAAAGAAAGATTAGAAGCAGAAGAGAGAGAGAAAGAGGAAAAAAGAAAAAAGAAAGAGCAAGAAAAAAATAATAAGATAAGAAAACAATTTAGTGAAATTATCGACTCAATTGAAAAACTTGAGAATGATGATTACGTTAATTTGTTGGATAAAATAGAGGAATTGAGCAATCTTAAATTTGGTAAAGATTACCAACTCGCTATAATACAAATTAACAATCAACTTGAGCAAGAAAAAGAAATTAAAAAAGAGATTTCAACTCTTCTAAAAAACTATAAAAAATTAATAAATAATTTAGAAAGCCAAAAGTTTTTCAAATTAGACTTAATAACGATAGAACAATTAGAAGAACGTAAAACAGTAATTAAAAATATTGAAGAATTAAACAATTTATTAGAACAACAGATTATAAATTTAGAAAAAAAGAAAGTTGAGATAAACAAACGAGCAGACTCAGACAAAACGTGGGGAACAATCTATAAAATTTTATACTATATTTTGTTATTCATCATTATTGGTTTTGTTGGTTTCTTCAGCTATCGTTCTGGTAAAAGCTCGAGTAATGAGTCTAATGATAGTGTAAACAGCGAAAAATTACGTGAACTAAATTTAAAGATTAAGCTTTTGCAGGAACAAAACAACAATTTAGAAAAAATTATTTCAAAAAATTTAGAAAACAATAAAAGTAGGACTTCAGACTATTCAGCGCAGGATGCCCCAAAAATTAGCGAGCCTACGGAAGAAGAAATTCAGCAGCAAAAGGATAAAGAAAGAAGTATGGCATATGATGATGCTCTTGAGAATCCAAACCTGATTTCTAAATTCGTTGATATGTATGGTGTTATTGGGCTTGATAAAGCTGTGAAGGTAGCTAAAGGTCAGAATGCCCTATTAAAAAGGGATGATAAATCAATCGAAAGATGTAATTTTTGGGGTATGCCTAATCCAAATCCAAAAAATATCTCAGGAGATCAGTGGATTATTTTCCCTGGAAGAACATTACAGAGTAATGCAGCAGCTCTCACTGCAGATGATAGTCGTTATGGAAGAGAATTATTAAGTGGTATTTTTAATTTTGAGGTAGGAAGTACGTTCAGAGTAGTTAGCTTAGCAATCGCAATTAAGGAACAAGATGGTTTTAGAGTCGTTAGTCAAGGAAATTTAGTTATACCCAAGTAATATGTTTATTTTGTCAAAAAAAATATTTTTTTTTACTTATGTGATTTTTGTTGTTGTTTTTGCTTATAGTAAATCATTTGCAGCTTTTGAAAATCAGATCGTAGAATTAAGTAATTGCGAAAATCCCGATTTAGGAAAAGCGAATATAGAAGTAGATATTAATGATCGAGAAATATTTCTTGAATTAGAAGATGACGAAATTGCAGGTTATTTGCCGCTCAATCATACTACAAAGAAAGGGATATTTTCTAAAACTATAACTTTTGAAGAATTTGCAAATGTTGACTCATATGTTGCCGAGTCAAAAGAGGATGAAGAAATTCAAGTTGTTTCAAAATATATAGATATGTCTGTACAGATATTTCCAAAAGATAATATGTTTCAATATAAAGTATTTTTACTTAAACCCAAGTCTTATAAGGATAAAAGAATTGTTGATAATTGGTGTGAGTCAGACTCTGAATTGAATTGCTATACATCTATGACGCATAAATTTGAATGTGGTTATGTCAATTTTGACTTAAAAGATAAAGTTGGAAGTAATAAGTATTATGGTATTGGTATTGGTTTTGATATAAAACCAAAAGAATATCCGGTCGTTAATAGAATAATTGAAAACAGCCCAGCCTCTAGAACAGGAATAAGTGTGGGGGATAAGGTATGGGAAATAGATGGAATAGATCTTTGGAATAAAGACGCTCAAATCTTAGCAAATATTATACAGAGCACAAATACATTTCTTGACATTTATTATTACGATATATCAGCACGGACCACTAACACCATTTCAGTAAAACCTGAGACTATTATAGATACTGAAAAGGAAAGACAAAAAGTAGAAAAAGAAGAAAGAGAGAAGGCAGAAAAAGAAAGACGAGAAAAGGAAGAAAAAGAAAGATTAGAAGAATTAGAAAGGGAAGAAAAAGAAAGACGAGAAAAGGAAGAAAAAGAAGAGAGAAATCAAATCATTAAATCTATGGAAAATGAAATTGAAGAGTTAAAGAAAGAAATAGAGGATATAAAAAAAGAAAATCAAAAACTTAATAGTATAAATAGCTCTATACAGGAAGATGTCGCTCTAAATGAGACAAATCTTTTAAGAGAAAACTTCATTTATAAAGTTTTTGTAAATGTGGTATTTTCCTTAATATTTATATTAATTTTAGCTTATGTAATTGTTTCAATTTTGAATAATAAGATAATTGGGGTAAGTCTTCTCAATAGGCAGTTGTCTTCAAATGATAAGTTGAGAAAAAATCAAAAAAATGATAACCAATTTACTAAGACAAAATTTAACAAAAATGAAACAAAATATGAAAATGATAACTTAGAAGATAATTCTATAACTAATCAGGACAATAAAACCATTTCTAATGATCGCGTAAAAGATGTTCCAGAAAATAATGAAACGGCAGACTCTGGAAAGTTTAATGACGAAACTGCTGAATTCACAGAAGAAAATAATGTACCTCAAGTATTACAAAAAGAAAATACAGATCAGAGTACTGAGACAAGTCAGGATAATAATTTAATAAATGACGGTGAGAAAACTGAAGGGTCCCAAGAAAATCAAATAAGTAATAACGAATATGATAAGTTTTTAAATCAATATTATGAAGCACTGCAAAATCCAAATACAGTAGCTTTAATAGAAAAAAATTATAAAATTGTCGCTCTTGAAAGACAATCACCAGTCACTATTGAAAATGATGTTAAATTAATTAAAAGTGATCGATCAATTATAAAAGCAAACTTTTGGCTTTGTAAATTGAGCGATGGTAGAAATATATTATTACCTGGGCGTTCGCTTATATCTCGTTCGAACGAATTAATGACAGATAATGGAAGATTTGGATTCAAAATCTTCAATGGAATATATCAACTTAAAACATCAGAAAATTACAAAATTTTAGAGCCAAGTTATTGTGTTGAAGATGGAAGTGAATTTTTAGTAACTGGTGTTGGAAATTTATTTATTGATCCGAGATAATCTTTATGGAGCTTTTATATAAAACTCAAGACCTGTAGTTTTACCACTACCCTCAAAAACCTCAGCCTTTATTCTATTTTGACCACTTTCAATCTCTAGCACATAACCAAAAGAATAATCATCGACATCTACAATATCTCCATTTATTTCAAACTTTTCTACATTATCAGAATTTATTTTGCCCTTAATTGTAACAAAGCCAGGTGCTTTAACTGACATTTGTTTATTCACCTTGCCACTATCCCATTTTGGATAGTTAATTACAATTAAATCACTATCACTTGACAATTCAGCAGGTTGCAATGGTGCACCACCGGAATCAGGAGCATTAATAATAAATGAACTTTTTATATATCCCAAAGTGCCATCATTCATAGCAACCAAAGCCCATTCACGTGTTGGAGGCAATTCAATTAAATTATTTATTTTCGTACCTGACTTAATTGTCTTTATTATT
>MDTA01027221.1_pt1 | contig 11168 bp, 10 predicted proteins | sample 811151 | NCBI WGS metagenome assembly MDTA01 (sample SAMN05326648, study PRJNA326480) | marine metagenome | isolation source: seawater | place: Indian Ocean: South | collected 2010 | reverse complement strand
TCGATACTCAAGCGCTGGCCGCCGGTGGTGGCGGCACTGCGACAGCCGCGCCGGCTGGGGTATGTGCTGGGTTGTGCCGTGTTTATTGCCCTGAACTGGGGTATCTATATTTATGCGGTGGAAACCCGCCATGTGTTGCAGGCCAGTCTGGGTTATTTCCTGACGCCGCTGGTGAACGTGGCCATGGGGCTGTTGATCCTGGGTGAGCGTATTTCGCGGCTGCAGGCTGCGGCGGTGGGTCTGGCGGCGGTTGCCATTCTCTATCAGCTGTTTCTGCTGGGCGAGCTGCCATGGATTACCCTGGTGTTGGCGTTCAGCTTCGGAACCTATGGCCTGATGCGTAAAAAAGTCGAGCTGGATGGCCTATCCGGACTGTTTGTTGAAACGCTGTTATTGCTGCCGTTGGGCTTGCTGACCCTGGCCTGGTTGTCTTCACAGGGGCTATCGCACTTTTCTGACAGTACATACAGTGCGTTGCTGCTGGCTTCCAGTGGCGCGGTGACCGCCATCCCGCTGCTGGCCTTTGCCGGGGCAGCGCGCCGCTTGAAGCTGTCTACCGTGGGCTTTCTTATGTACATCAACCCTACGATCCAGTTCCTGATCGCGCTGTATATCTTCCATGAGCCGCTTAGCACGGCCAAACTGGTGAGCTTTGTGATGATCTGGGTGGCGTTGGCAATATACTCGTGGTCGGCCTGGGTGGGCCGATCGAACAGAGAGGCTTCGGCATGAAACAACCCATCAGCGGCTATCACAAAGACGGGGAAAACCACTGGGTAGCGCAGCTGGCGTGCGGTCATAACCAGCACGTGCGCCATGATCCGCCCTGGGTAAACCGGCCCTGGGTTGTCACGGTGGAAGGCCGGCAATCCATGTTGGGAGTTGAGCTGGATTGCCGGAAATGCGATGACCATGCGCCAGCGGATGTCCGTCCGGATAGTCCGGAAGGACCTCAGTCTCCCAATCAGGCCAGGGTTTCCAGATAGGCTTCCAGTTCGTTGGCGAGCCAGCCCACCACGGCGCCCCCTTGCGCCTGCTCCGACTCCAGCGCACTGAACACTTTCCACCAGCGGGCGCTGCGGTGGTGGATGGTTTTCAGCTGTTCCTTGCGCAATGCCTCAGCAATCAGGGGTAAGGGTAAATCCGCCCAGCCGGCGCCATCAATCACCGCATCACGCATCAGTTCGTATTGAGTAAAGGCGAGGTAGTTGGCGGTTTCCGGGGATTCGGCCACCAGTTGGGCATCGAGCATGTAGGCCAGGGTGATTTCCGTGTGGCTGACCAGGTCGTCCTGAGTGACCCTTTTCAGTTGGCTCAGGGGGTGGTCCGGAGCTGCCACGGTGAGCATGCGCACATCAGCCAGTTCCCGAAACCATTGATAACCTTCGTTCAGCAATTCCGGCATCAGGCCATAGGCCACATCCACGGACTGGTTGCGAACCAGCGGCGCCAGTTCCCGGGGCGAGGCCAGGTAAACCGACAGGCTGGTCTGGGGGAAGCGTTGTTTCAGCCGGCGCAGAATGTCGCGCCAGATATCTTCCGGAATGGCATCGTCCCGGGCAATGCGCAGGACCGATTCGGCACCACTCAGGTGGTGCTGGCAGCGAGCCCTGATCTGGCTGGCAACCTGGTCGAATCGCCGGCAGTCGGTCAGGATGGACTGGCCGATGGCCGTCAGGTGCAGTTGATTGCCGCTGCGTTCAAACAGCTCCACCCCCAGTTCATCCTCCAGGGACGCCAGCACGGTACTGACGGTGGTGCGGCTGCGGTTCAGCTCCCGGGCTGCCGCGGCCACGCTGCCGTTGCGCACAACCGAGAGGAAGGTCTTGATCTGTGACGTTTTCATGGTTTGCTCTTTGCGACGGATTTTCCGTCGCTCAGCGACTCACACCTGTTGAATGATGCCGCTAATATGGCAGCAATTCTCAGGAGGTCAAAATGTTTACTTCTCTGGCGCGGGAAAACCTGGCGCTGACATTATCAGCAGTGGGCGCGGGCCTGTTTGCGCTCGCCGGTATTACCTGGGGTCTTTGGGTCGATTCCCTGGTTATTCTCTTCGATGGTGCCTATTCCCTGATCAGCCTCGGGTTGTCGCTCCTGTCACTCTATGCCGCCCGTCTGGTGCGCAGGCCGGCCAATGACGATTACCCATTCGGGATGGGGGCCGTGGAGCCTTTGGTGATCGCCGTGAAAGGTCTGGTGATTGCGGTGGTGTGTATCTTGTCGCTGGTATCGGCGGTGGTGTCGCTGCTTCAGGGTGGTCGTGCCGTGGCGGCGGACATGGCAATGATCTTTGGTGCGGTGAACGTGGTGGGGTGCCTGGCGGTCTGGGCGTATCTACGGTGGTCAACTCTGCGCAATGGTTCGGGGCTGGTGCAGGCGGAACAGCGCCAGTGGCTGATGGACAGTGCCCTAAGCGCTGCCGTAATGATTGGTTTTGGCGCGGCCTGGCTGCTGGAACGCAGTCATTGGGCGGAGCTGGCCGTGTATGCCGACCCGGTAATGATGCTGGTGATTTCGGTCTACTTCATGACGGTGCCTGTGAAGATGGTTCTGGAATCAGTTCGGGAGCTGTTGCTGGCGGCGCCCAAAGAGGATGCGCTCGAAGACATCCATGAAACGCTGGAAGATCTGGGTCTGAATCCGGAACAGGTCCGGGTGGCCAAGCTCGGCCCGAACCTTCTTCTTGAGGCCTCAGACGTTCAGCCCTCCCATAGCCAGTATTTGCCTGCGGGTATTGGCTTTCTCTTGCTCAAGTTTGCCAGTCAGTGACACCCCGTCGCACTCCGGATGGTCGGCGAGGAATCGCCGGGTCAGCTCGATCTGGACATGCAGATCCTGGAAACGGCCGTACAGATCCTGTCGCTGGCGTAGCTCTTTCCGGAATGGCTTGCTGTACCGGGCATCCAGTTCCAGAAGATAGCGGATACGCTTGAGGTTCTTGCGCAGCTGGTGCAGGGCTTCATCCGGAGCGGTGTGCAGCAGTTCTGCGGTTTTCCGGTTGAACTGCTTCATGCGCCGGTTTGTCGCGGCATGGATGTCTTTTTTCCGCAGGTTTGCAGCCAGCTTATGAAAAGATTTTGACTCAATATAGTCTCGCCAGCGCGACAGGCTTTGCTGGTAGCGTTTCTGGCCAAGGCGTTTGGCCAGTTTGCGTTGTGCTTTAGATGCCCTGAGCCGCGCCGAGTCGGTCAGCGTGGTGCAGAGTTGTGGGTTGTCGTGGCACAGCTCGGGGATATCCTGAAGAAATACGTGCAGATCCCGCAGGGCGCTGGTGGCACGGGCATGTCGCTTCAGTTCGCGAATATGCTCCTGTAGTTGGCGATCGCCGGTAATCTCGGCCAGGGGTTCGGCAATGGCCCGGCTGCGGCGAAGGGCAATGCGGTACTGGTGCAGAAATTCGTCATCCAGCCCCAGAATGACCCCCGGGGTCAGCAGTTCCAACTGATTGTTCAGCTGCTGCAAAACCTCCGGGAGTGTGTTCTGGTCCAGATCAGTGGCGCCGGGACTGGCTTTTCGGTTCTTGCGCCGGAATTCGTTGTAACTGAAATCACGAGGCGTCAGGAAGGTTTCCAGTGCACCCTTGTTTTTGTCCACTTTCTTCCAGTGCCTTACCGGCAGCCGGATCTCCAGGATACTGGCGGTTGGCAATTCGAACGGAGCCTGGGGTACCAGAAAGGCGGCCAGTTCGAGTAATGCCGGGTTGTGGCCGATGAGGGTGATGCGGTTCTGAGCGTTATCCAGATTCTGCAGCCAGCGTAATAGACGCCGGAAGTCGAAGGTGTAAAGCTCATCTTCGGTGCGGACATGGGCCGGCTGGTCGTTGACGCTGAGTGCACCTGCCAGCGTTTGCTGGGCTCGCACAGCGGGGCTTGCATAAATGGCACCGGACAGCGCGCCCAGGCATTTCATTGCCCGCGCGAGCGGCGCAAGCTGGCTTTGGCCTCTGTCATTCAGTGGGCGTTCCTGGTCGCAGAGGCTGTCGTCGTTCCAGCTCGATTTGGCGTGGCGGATAAGAAAAAGCCGTTTCATGCATGCTTGCTCATGAGCTGAATGTTCAGACCTTAGTCTGACACAGCCTCAAGTCGTTTACATGACGGCCGATACGTATTTAGACGTATGACACTGATATGACGGGCTTGTTTACATAAAAACCTGTTCCTGACCTGCGTTTGGTATACAGCTTTTAACAAACTGCAACGGAGTGCGGGTTGCGTTTGTGCATAATCAAAGGATTACAAGAAATGACCCCGGAGCGAAGACCATGACCTTCATGAGCAACCTGACCATCAGAACACGGCTTCTGATTGGTGTATTGGTGCCTGTACTGATTACGGCTGGAACAATTGCATGGATTACGGCGAACCAGATCCGGGCCAATGGAGAGGCAGAGTTGCAACGCCTCGAGCAGGAACTGTTGGAAGCGCGCAAGGAAGGTTTGAAAAATCTGGTTGAAACCGCGAAATCCGTGGTGCTTGAGGCCAAGTCCACTCCCGGTTTTTCGGAGCAGGAGGCGCAGGAAGAGGCGCGAGAGCGGTTGCGGTCAATCAAGTTCGGTCAGAATAACTATGTCTTCGCCTACGATCGCAGTCTGTTCAATCTCGCCTATGCACCGGACCCCTCCAAGGAAGGCCCGACTACCAATCCGAACACCCAAAAGCTGGTTCGCGGGTTGTTTGACGCGACAGGTGACGATGGCTTCATGCCTTATGAGTGGACCAACCCTGCTACCGGCCAGGTGGAACCGAAAGTCTCCTACTCCACTATCATTCCGGGCTGGGACTGGATGATAGGTTCCGGCGTGTATGTAACCGATGTTCAGAGAGCGGTGGCCGCTGCCCGGCAAGAAATCGATGCAACCATGACGTCTGCTATGGGCTTCATTTTACTGCTGACCATTGTGGTGGTGGTGATTTCGTTGGTAATCGGGTTGGTCATTGGCCGCACCGTGACTGCGCCGCTGAACAAGGTCAGCGACATGATGCGGGAGATTGCCGACGGTGAGGGCGACCTGCGCCAGCGCCTGCCGGAAGATGGTAAAGATGAGCTGGCCGTTCTGGGCCGCCGCTTCAACCACTTCGTCATCAAGATTCAGGACACCATCCGTGAGGTCGGCTCTACCACCGACCAGGTGGCTTCGGCGGCTGAAGAACTCAGCCGGGTGGCGAATGAAACCCGCCAGTCGGTTCAGGAGCAGGGTTCGGAAACCGACCAGATTGCTTCGGCCATCAACGAAATGGCGGCAACGATTCAGCAAATCTCCGGCAATGCCAATGAGGTGGAAGGCGCAGCTTCCGATGCGGACCGCATGGCCAAAGAGGGTGGCGAGACCATCAACAGTGCCCAGGGCGCGGTCAATCAGCTGTCCCAGGAAATGGAAGATACCGCCCGCAGCATCAATGCCCTGGCCGAGAAGTCGAACGATATTCAGCAGGTGCTGGATGTGATTCACGCGGTTACCGAGCAGACCAACCTGCTGGCCCTGAACGCTGCCATTGAGGCAGCCCGGGCCGGCGAGCACGGTCGCGGCTTCTCGGTGGTTGCCGACGAAGTGCGCCAGCTGGCCAAGCGGTCAGCGGAATCGGCTGATCAGATCCGGGAAATGATTGATGGCTTTGTGGCGGAGTCCAAAGCTTCGGTGGAGCGCATGAACAACTCCCGCAAGAGTTCAGAAGCGACCGTTGAGCGCATCAATCACGCCACCAGTGCACTGAACACCATCGTGACGTCAGTGACCCAGATCCACGATCAGGTGACTCAGATTGCGACGGCCGCTGAACAGCAGAGCCAGGTGGCAGAAGAGATCAATCAGAACGTGGTGCGGATTGTCGACGCGGCCCAGCGCAGTGACACCGGCGTGACCCAGACCAATGAGGCCAGCCACGAACTGGCCCGGCTGGGGGAGAATCTGCGCGAGCTGGTTGGCCAGTTCAAGGTCTGATTACCCTCATAAGAAAGCCGGCCCGCCACATTGGCGCGGTCGGCTTTCGTCGTTATGATGGTTCATTCCGGCATGTTTGAATCAAAAATCGATAACAATGGAAGCCAACACTATGTCCCTGCGTAAAACCCTGCTGGCGGCGGTCAGCACTCTTGGCCTGCTGGCCAGTCCTTTCGCGGTCTCTGAAGAAACCTATACCCTGCGTCTCGCGGAAACCTGGGGTCCCAATTCTGGCCTGCTGGGGGATGCGCCCCGCAACATGGCGGCCATGGCCGAGGAAATGTCGGGCGGCCGCCTGAAGATCCGGATTGATTCCTCCAACAAGCACAAGGCCCCTTTCGGTATTTTCGATCTGGTCCGTAACGGCCAGTACGACATGGGCCACACCGCCTCTTATTACTACAAGGGCACCATTCCCAACGCCATGTACTTCACCACCATACCCTTCGGCATGATTGCGCCGGAGATGTATGCCTGGTTCTACCACGACGACGGCATGGAGTTGATGCAGAAGGTATATGAACCCTTCGGGCTGCTGTCCTTCCCGGGTGGCAACACGGCCAATCAGATGGGTGGCTGGTTCCGGAAAGAGATCAAGTCTCTGGAGGACCTGAAAGGCCTGAAAATGCGCACCCCCGGCTTTGCCGGCGAGGTTATGTCGGAAGTGGGCGTGGCGGTCACCAACCTGCCGCCGGGCGAGCTGTATACCGCGCTTGAGCGCAACACCATCGATGCCGTTGAATGGGTTGGCCCGGCGCTGGATCTGCAGATGGGCTTTCATCAGATTGCCAAGTATTACTACTCCGGCTGGCAGGAGCCCAATGCCGAAGTGCAGTTCCTGATCAACAAGAAAACCTGGGACAAGCTGCCGGCTGATCTGCAGGCCATCCTGCGGGTCTCCATGCGTACCGCAGCGTATGACATGTATATCCAGAGCACCCACGAAAGCGGTGTGGCGTGGGAGAAGATGAAGCAGGAATACCCGGATGTGACCCACAAGGTGTTTCCACCGGAAGTTATTACTGCCCTGCGAGAAACCACCAATCGCCTGTTGGATGAATTTGCCGAGAAAGACGAACTGGCGAACGAAATCATCACCTCACAGCGTGAATACCTTAAGCAGGTGCGCCCCTGGACCAATATTTCGGACAAGGCGTATCTGAACAGTGTCGCGGAGCAGTAAAAACGCTGCGTGACAATCGGGCCTGATAAGGCTGGAAAACAGGAGGGGCGTGGTCAGGGAATATCCCGACGCCCCTTTTTGTTTGCGTCTGTTTCTGGAAAAATACGCCGCTCAAACTTTGGGCAGGGCCGATGAAACAGACACTGCTATCTCTGAGCAATCTCACCAAACAGTTCGACGGCAAAAAAGTGCTGGATTCACTGAATCTGGACATTTTTGACGGCGAGTTCATTACCCTCCTGGGACCTTCCGGTTGCGGCAAGACCACCTTGTTGCGGATGATGGCGGGTTTCGAGCATCCGGATGACGGCACCATCGCGCTGGGCGATCAGGACTTGACTCACACCCCGCCGGAACACCGGCCGCTGAACACGGTCTTCCAGAACTACGCGCTGTTTCCTCACATGTCGGTCTTCGACAACGTGGCCTATGGCCTGAAAATGGAGAAACGGCCAAAGCAGGAAATCCGGGATCGGGTCGAGGATGCCCTGGCCATGGTCCAGCTTGAGGACTTCGCCCGGCGCAAGCCGCATCAGTTGTCCGGTGGCCAGCAACAGCGGGTGGCCATTGCCCGTGCGGTGGTCAAGCGCCCGAAGGTACTGCTGCTGGATGAGCCGTTGTCGGCGCTGGACTACAAATTGCGCCGCACCATGCAGGTGGAGCTCAAACGCCTGCAGCGGGAGCTGGGCATCACCTTTGTGTTTGTCACCCACGATCAGGAAGAAGCCCTGTCCATGTCTGACCGGGTGGTGGTGCTGAAAGATGGCCTGATCCAGCAACTGGGGACGCCGCGGGAAGTCTACGAGCGACCGGCTAACCTGTTTACCGCCCGCTTTGTCGGTGAAACCAACTTCTTCCCGGGCCGGGTGGACAAAGCCAACGGCGACGACACGATCACCGTGGATGTGTTCGGCCTGAAACGTACCTTCCGCAAGCCGGATTTCCCGGTCTCCGGTGGCCAGTCTCTGCATGTGCTGTTGCGCCCCGAGGATATCCGGGTACTGGCGCCGGACGATGAGGATGGTGTGGCTGGCAAGATTGTAGAGCGTAACTACAAGGGCAGTACCCTGGATTCGGTGATTCATCTTGAGGATGGCACCGAGGTGCTGGCGTCGGAATTCTTCGACGAAGACGACCCTACCTTCGACTATCGCCTTGGCGAGCCGGTCAAAGTGAGCTGGGTTGATGGCTGGGAATGGCTGTTACCCACAGAGCCGGAAGCTCTGCCAGAGGAAGAAGGCACCGATGCGTAGCCTGACACAGCAGCCGTTCCGTACGGCGGTGCTGGTGCTGGTTTGGGGCTGGTTGCTGTTTCTGGTGCTGACCCCCAACCTGCTGGTGGTCGGTGCCAGTGTAATGACCCGGGACCCGGGCTCCTTCATTTCGCTGCCGCTGACCCTGGATGCCTACCGGCAACTGCTCAATCCGCTGTACCTGGAAGTGTTCCTGCACTCCCTGTATATGGCGGCCATGACGACGCTGGTGTGTCTGCTGATCGGCTACCCGTTTGCGTGGGCGTTGTCCAAGGTCGGCAAACGCAATCAGGTGCTGCTGATCTTCCTGCTTATCGTGCCGTTCTGGACCAATTCCCTGGTGCGAACCTACGCCCTGAAGTTGATCCTGGCCACCAATGGCCTGCTCAACAACGCGCTGATGTCGCTCGGGGTGATCGAGGAGCCCATGCAGCTGCTGTATACCGAAGGAGCCGTGATTATCGGGCTGGTGTATCTGTTGTTGCCGTTCATGATCCTGCCGCTCTACTCGGTGTTTGAAGACCTGCGGGAGGACTACCTGAGGGCGTCGCACGATCTGGGCGCGGGGCGCCTGTCCACGTTTATCCATGTGATCGTGCCGCTGACCCTGCCGGGGGTGCTGGCGGGCATCATGCTGGTGCTGTTGCCGGCCATGGGGTTGTTCTTTGTGCCTGATATTCTGGGCGGTTCCCGCAACCTGCTGGTGGGTAACGTCATCAAGAACCAGTTTCTGGATGCCCGCAACTGGCCCTTTGGTGCCGCTGCCAGCATCCTGCTGACCCTGGCCATGGCGTTCCTGATGTTCGCCCACCGCCTGAGTAAACGGCGGATCGGGGAGGACGGTGTATGAATCGCTGGCTGCCCCGCACCTACCTGACGCTGGTGTATCTGCTGCTTTACGTGCCTATCGTGGTACTGGTGGTATTCTCCTTCAACGATTCCCGCACCGGTTACGAATGGGGTGGCCTGAGCCTGCGCTGGTACGAAGCCCTGTTGAACAACCGGGCCATGGTGCAGGCCATGTGGAATTCCCTTTGGCTGGCGCTCTCCGCGGCCACTGTGTCGACGTTGATCGGCGCGCTCACCGCACTGGCACTGCACCGATACCGGTTCCGGGGCAAGAAAGTTCTCAATGGCATGCTGTTTGTAGTGATGATGTCGCCGGAAATTGTCCTGGCGATTTCGCTGCTGGCGCTGTTTCTGCTGGTGGGGCTGCAGCTGGGGTATGTATCCCTGTTGCTGGCTCACGTTACCTTCTGCCTGCCGTTTGTGGTCATCACCGTGATGGCTCGGCTCAGCGGGTTTGACGAACGCCTGCCGGAGGCGGCCCGGGATCTGGGCGCCAACGATTTCACCATGACCCGCACGGTCCTGATTCCGGTGATCATGCCGGCCCTGCTGGCGGGCTGGCTGCTGGGGTTTACACTGTCACTGGACGACGTGGTGGTCAGTACGTTTGTCAGTGGCCCGAGTTATGAAATTCTGCCGTTGCGCATCTATTCCATGGTGCGGGTGGGCCTGAAGCCCGAAGTGAATGCCCTTGGCACCCTGCTACTGGTATTCTCACTGGTCATGTTGATCTTGTCTCAATGGATACTGTTAAGGAGCAAACGATGAAGAAACTGGCACTGGCCGGCCTGCTGGCGGTGGGCCTGACTGGCTGCAGTGGTTCTGAGGAGCCCAAGGTTCTGAACCTGTACAACTGGTCTGAGTACATGCCCCAGGAAGTTCTGGATCGCTTTACTGAGGAAACTGGTATCCAGGTGGTCTACACCACCTACGACAGCAACGAAGCCATGTATGCCCGGCTGAAACTGCTGGATGAGAGCGCCGCCTACGACCTGGCCGTGCCCTCCACCTACTACGTGAGCAAGATGCGGCAGGAAGACCTGCTGATGCCCATCGATCGCAGCAAGATCGAAGGCTTTGACCAGCTGGACCCGGAACTGGTGAACCTGGATATCGACCCGGACAACCAGTACAGCGTGCCATACCTGTGGGGTACTACCGGCATTGCCGTGGACACCGCCGATGTGGAAGGCGAAGTGACAGCCTGGGCGGACCTGTGGGATGAGCGCTTTGAAGGCCGGGTCATGCTGACCAACGACATGCGTGAAGTGTTCCACGTTGGCCTGCGGGTGCTGGGTTACTCCGGTAACAGCACTGACCCGAAGGAAATCGAGGAAGCCTACGAGAAGCTGACCGAGCTGATGCCCTCTGTGCGCACCTTCAATTCGGATGCCCCCCGCATGCCGTACCTGGAAGGTGAAACCGACGTGGGCATGATCTGGAACGGCGAAGCCGTCATGGGCCGCGATACTCTGGATTCCCTGGAATACGTGTATCCGGAAGAAGGCATCATCGCCTGGCTGGACAGCTTCGTGATTCCCAAGAACGCCAAGAACCCGGAAGCCGCTCACCAGTTCATCAGCTTTGTGCTGCAGCCGGAAATCTCGGCCCTGATCAGCGAAGAGATCGGCTACGCCACGCCCAACCTGGCGGCCCGGGATCTGCTGGATGACGCCGTTGCGAACGACCGGGCCAGCTACCCCAACGCCACCGACATGATCAATGCCGAGTTCCAGACCGACATTGGCGACGAGGCGCTGCAGGTGTATGCCAAATACTGGGAAATGTTGAAGTCCGGTCAGTAACCGGAAGAGCATCATGAACCTGGAAAACGGAGGCTTCGGCCTCCGTTTTTTGTTTGCCCGGCGAAGCCGGCAAACCCGGCCATCTGAAAGAAGATGGCGTCACCCCGACTGAGGGGAAGACAATCCGACTGGCAAGG
>MDTA01010268.1_pt1 | contig 11168 bp, 20 predicted proteins | sample 811151 | NCBI WGS metagenome assembly MDTA01 (sample SAMN05326648, study PRJNA326480) | marine metagenome | isolation source: seawater | place: Indian Ocean: South | collected 2010 | reverse complement strand
TGTGCCAAGAATGTGTTTTATTAACAAGTTAGACAGAACTGGTGCAAATTTTTTTATGTGCGTTGATATGATCCCTGATAGACTAGGCTCTTACCCACTTGTACTTCAACTTCCAATTGGTATTGAGAGTAATTTAAAAGGTGTTGTTGATTTAGTCCAAAATAATGCAATAATTTGGCAAGATGAAAGCTTGGGAGCAAAGTTTGATATTGTTGAAATTCCCGATGAATTAAAGGATCAGGCAAAAGAATATAGAGAAAAATTAATAGAAAAAGTTGTGGAAGAAGATGATACTGTTATGGAAAGTTATTTAGATGGTAAAGAACCATCTGTTAATGATATAAAAAAATGTATAAGAAAAGGTACTATAAAAGGTTCATTTGTTCCTGTGCTTACTGGTTCAGCTTTTAAAAATAAAGGCGTTCAACCTCTTCTTGATGCAGTTATAGACTATATGCCTTCCCCAAAAGATGTAGCAAATGTTAAAGGAAGTGATGTTAAAGATGAAAATGTTGAGCTAACAAGAGGATGTGATGATAATGAACCTTTTAGTGCCTTAGCATTTAAGATCATGACAGACCCTTTTGTAGGAAGTCTTACTTTTACAAGAATATATTCAGGAACAATAAATGCAAAAGATACTGTTTTAAATTCTGTATCAGGCAAAAAAGAAAATATTGGTAGAATGCTTTTAATGCATGCAAATAATAGAGAAGAAATTAAAACTGCTAATGCTGGTGATATAGTTGCATTAGTTGGGTTAAAAGATGTAACAACAGGAGAAACTCTTTGTGATGTAAACAAACCTATTGTTTTAGAAAGAATGGATTTTCCTGATCCAGTAATTGAGGTAGCTGTTGAACCAAAAACAAAAGCTGACCATGAAAAAATGGGAACTGCACTTGGAAGACTTGCTCAAGAAGATCCTAGTTTTAGAGTAACAACAGATCACGAAAGTGGCCAAACTATTATTAAAGGTATGGGAGAGCTTCACTTAGAAATACTTGTAGATAGAATGAAAAGAGAATTCAAGGTTGAAGCTAACGTTGGTGCTCCACAAGTTGCCTATAGGGAGACAATTTCAAGCTCATTTGATGTTGACTATACTCATAAGAAGCAGTCAGGTGGCGCAGGTCAATTTGCTAGAGTTAAAATTACTTTTGAGCCTGGTGAACCAGGAACAGGTTATGAATTTGTGAATAAAATTAAAGGTGGAAATATACCAACTGAATTAATACCAGGAGTTGAGAAAGGTCTTATTGCTCAACAGCAAACAGGTGTTATGGCTGGTTTCCCATGCATTGATTTTAAAGCAACATTAACAGATGGCGCATACCACGATGTTGACTCTAGTGTTCTTGCATTTGAAATTGCGGCTAGAGCTGCTTTTAGAGAAGGTATTTCAAAAGCTAATCCAGTTTTATTAGAACCAATGATGAAAGTAGAAGTTGTAACTCCTGAAGAGTATATGGGTGACGTTATTGGAGATTTAAATAGCAGAAGAGGTCAAGTTCAAGAAATGTCAACAAGAGGAAATGCTAATGTAGTTGATGCAATGGTACCTCTCGCAAATATGTTCGGTTATGTTAATAACCTAAGATCACTATCCCAAGGTAGAGCAAACTATTCAATGCAATTCGATCATTATGAGCAGGTCCCTTCAAATGTTGCTGAAGAAGTGAAAGCAAAGTTAGCGTAATGGAATCTCAAAATATTAGAATTAGATTAAGAGCTTTTGATAGTAGGCTTCTTGATAATAGTACTGGAGATATAATCAATACAGCAAAGCGTACTGGTGCTAAGGTTAAGGGCCCAATCCCACTTCCAACTAAGTTAGAAAAATTTACTGTAAATAAATCTCCACATGTAGATAAGAAAAGCCGTGATCAATTAGAGATTAGAACTCATAACAGGTTAATTGATATTATTGATCCTACCCCACAAACTGTAGATGCACTAATGAAATTAGATTTATCAGCTGGTGTGGAAGTAGATATTAAGATTTAGTATGAAAAAAAGAACAGGATTAATTGGTACAAAAATTGGTAATTCATCATTTTATGATGAATCTGGCAAATCACTTCCAGTAACTATACTTAAAGTTAATGATTGTGTCGTATCTGATGTAAAGACAATTGAAAAAAATGGTTACATTTCAATTCAATTAGCTTCAATAGATGGTAAGAAAAATATTAAAAAAGTAAAGAAACCTCAACAAAAGTTATTTGCTAATTTAAATTCCAATCCAAAAAAAGTTATAAAAGAATTTAGAGTTCACGAAGAAAATATCTTGGAAGTTGGTTCGAATTTAAATGTATCTCATTTTAAATTAGATCAATTTGTTGATGTAACAGCTTTTTCAATAGGCAAAGGTTTTGCTGGATCAATGAAAAGACATAACTTTGGAGGTTTGAGAGCTTCACATGGTGTTTCAATATCTCATAGATCTCACGGATCAACTGGACAGAATCAAGATCCAGGAAAAGTATTTAAAGGCAAGAAAATGGCAGGCCATATGGGAGCTAAAAAGGTTACGGTTCAAAATCTTAAAGTTTTAGAAATTGATGAAGAAAATAGTTTATTAGTTTTAAAAGGATCTGTTCCTGGCAAAAAAAATTCAACAATTTTCATTAAGGACTCAATCAAAAAGAATTAATTATGAAAAAAGATATTGTAAGTTTGGAAAATAAAAAAATTAAAGATATAGATGTAAGCGAAAATATTTTTTGCTTAAAAGTTTTCCCTGATTTAATTCATCAATATTTGAGATTTCAAAATGCTAAATCTCGTCAAGGTTCGCATAAGACAAAATCAAGATCAGAAGTAACTGGAAGGGCAAAAAAACCATTTTCTCAAAAAGGTACAGGTAATGCTCGTCAGGGTAGTAGTAAACCCCCACACTTTCGAGGAGGCGCTACTTCAATGGGACCTGTTAATAGAGATCATTCTTTTTCTCTTAATAAAAAAGAAAAAAAATTAGCATTGAAATCAGCCTTGTCTTCAAAATTTTCAGAAAATAATATTATTTTTATAGACTCTTTTGAAATAGATACGCATAAAACCAAAAATTTAAATATTAAACTTTCAAAATTTGGATACACTTCTGCATTGTTTGTTTATGGCGATAAAGTCATTAATGAAAATTTTAAAAAGGCATCATCTAATTTACCTCGTGTTTCTGCACTTAATTATGCAGGAATAAACGTTAAAGACCTAATATCTCATGAAAAGATTTTTATTGAAGAAAAATCCATAAAAAAAATCACTGAGAGATTATCATGAAAAATCTATCAAAAAAAATCTCCAATGAACGCTCATTCAGCATTATTCAAAGTCCAATAATGACAGAAAAATCTACTAACCTAAATCAATATAATCAATACAGTTTTATTGTATCAAGAAATTCAAATTCAAATGAAATAAAACAAGCTATTGAAAAAATATTTAAAGTTAAAGTTGAGAAAATTAACACTTTAGTTGTAAGAGGTAAGTTAAAATCCTTTAAAGGAGATACCGGATATAAAAAAGATTTTAAAAAAGCAATAGTCACCCTCGCTGAAGGAAATACAATAGACTCATCCCTGGAGATTAAATAATGTTAATAAAGCTTAAACCAAATACGCCAGGACAAAGAGGGACTGTTTTAGTATCAAAAAAACATTTATCAAAAGAGTCACCATTTAAAAAATTAACCAAACCAATCAATTCAAGTGGTGGTAGAAATAATCAAGGCAGAATTACTTCAAGAAGAATTGGTGGAAGAGTAAAAAGAAAATATAGATTGGTTGATTTTAAACGTAATAAATTTAATATTAGTGCTGAAGTAATTAGAAATGAGTACGATCCTAATAGATCATCTTTTATTTCATTAGTTAAATACGATGATGGTGAGTATCGTTATATTCTTTCACCTAAATCTTTGAAAGTTGGTGATAAAATTATTTCTGGTGAAAACGTTGAAATAAAAGATGGAAATACACTGCCACTTAAAAATATTCCAGTGGGTTCAAATGTTCACAACATTGAAATGAAACCAGGGGCTGGAGGGCAGCTTGCGAGATCTGCAGGAACCTCCGCTCAAATTATTTCAAAAGAAGAAATTAATGTCCAAATCAAACTTGTTTCAGGAGAAATAAGACTGATTAATAAAAATGCACTTGCAACTATTGGAGTTTTATCAAATCCAGATAATAAAAATACTAAACTTGGTAAAGCTGGTAGAAATAGATACTTAGGTAACAGACCAAAGGTTAGAGGTGTTGTAATGAATCCTGTTGATCACCCGCATGGCGGTGGTGAAGGAAGAACTTCTGGGGGAAGACACCCAGTAACACCTTGGGGCGTATCTACAAAAGGTAAGAAAACTAGAAGAAACAAAAAAACAAATGTTTTTATTATTAAAAGAAGGAAGAAATAATGACTAGATCAGTGTGGAAAGGACCTTTTGTTGATATAACTTTAGTTAAAAAAGCGCAAAAAGTTTCAGACTCAGGTAGAAAGGAAGTAATTAAAACCTGGTCAAGAAGATCTACTATATTACCTCAGTTTGTTGGTTTAACTTTTGGTGTTTATAATGGACAAAAGTTTGTACCTGTTAATGTTACTGAACATATGGTTGGACATAAACTTGGAGAATTTTCACCAACAAGAAATTTTAAAGGTCATACAGCGGCAGATAAGAAGGCAGGGAAATGAACCAAGATTTAATAGCTAAAGCTAAAGATAACACCATCAGAGTTAGCCCTCTTAAGCTTGCAAACATAGCAAGAATGATTGTAAATAAAAAAGCTAACACAGCAGTGAATCAATTAAAGTTTTCTAACAAAAGAATTTCTAACAATGTATTAAAAGTTTTAAATGCTGCAATTGCTAATGCTGAAAATAATAAACAACTAGACATAGATAATCTTTATATTAAAGAGGCTTTTGTAGGGAAAAGCTTGACCATGAAACGGTTTAGACCAAGAGCTAAAGGTCGTGCATCTAGCATTTTAAAACCTTTTAGTAAGCTTACAATTATTGTTGAAGAAAGATCAAAAAAAACAAAGGATAAGGATAAATAACAATGGGACAGAAAGTTAATCCAAATGGAATCAGACTGGGTATTAACAGAACGTGGTCATCAAGATGGTTTTCTAAATCTGAATATTCTAAACTTTTACATCAAGATTTAGAGATAAAAAAATATGTAGAGGAGAAATTAAAAAATGCAAGCATTTCAAAAGTAAACATTGAAAGAGCTGCTAAGAAATTAAGAATATCAATCTATAGTTCAAGACCTGGAATCATAATTGGAAAAAAAGGTGCGGATATAGAAAGCCTTAAAAATAGACTTACAAAATTATCCAACTTAGAAGTTTTTTTAGATATTAAAGAAGTTAGAAAACCGGAAGTTGAAGCAAAACTAGTTGCTGAAAATATAGCAAGTCAATTAGAAAAAAGAGTATCTTTTAGAAGAGCTATGAAAAAAGCTGTTCAATCATCAATGCGACTTGGAGCTAAGGGTGTTAAAGTATTATGTAGTGGTAGACTAGGTGGTGCAGAAATTGCAAGAACAGAAAAATACCATGAAGGTAGTGTACCTCTTCACACTTTAAGAAGTGATATAGATTACGCAACTGCTGAAGCTGAAACTACCTATGGTATATGTGGTATTAAAGTATGGATAAATAAAGGAGAAATTTTAAATAAAGATCCTTATGCAAGTGAAAAAAAACAAATTGAACAAGGGAGTGTTAGATAATGAATATGATGTCCCCAAAAAAAACTAAGTTTAGAAAACAATTTAAAGGTAGAATACACGGAAATGCAAAAGGAAATTTTTCTCTTAATTATGGAAGTTTTGGATTAAAAGCTTTGGAACCTGAGAGAGTAACTTCAAGACAGATAGAATCCGCAAGAAAAGCAATAACAAGATATTTAAAAAGAGCAGGAAAAATGTGGATTAGAATATTTCCTGACGTGCCAGTTTCAAAAAAACCTGCTGAAGTTAGAATGGGTAAAGGAAAAGGGTCTAATGAATATTGGGCTTGTAGAGTTAAACCAGGTAGAATTATGTTTGAAGTTGATGGTGTAAATGTTGAAGATGCAAGAAAGGCAATGACATTAGCTGCAGCTAAATTACCAATTAAATGTAAGTTTGTGGAAAGAAATATATAATGGTAGAAAAAACAAAAAAAATTAATGAATTAAAATCTGAAATAGTAGTTTTGAAAAGATCACTGATGAATTTTAGATTTCAAAAATCTACAGGTCAACTTGAAAAAACTTCAGAAATAAAAAACTTAAGAAATAAAATTGCTAGATTAAAAACAGAGTTATCTAAAATTAGTGGAGCAAGTAATGCCTAAAAGAATATTATCTGGAACTGTAGTTTCTTCAAATTCAAATAAAACTATTGTTGTTAAAGTTACAAGAAGAGTAAAGCATAAGCTATACAAAAAAATAATAAGTCAATCAAAAAAATATCATGCTCATGATGAAGATAATAATTTTAAAGTCGGAGATAATGTTAAGATTATTGAAAGTAAACCAATATCAAAACTCAAAACATGGGTTGTTATGCAAAATCAGGAGAGTAAATAAATGATTCAAATGCAATCAAATTTATTTGTAGCAGACAACTCTGGGGCAAGAAAAATCCAATGTATTAAGGTGTTAGGTGGATCAAAAAGAAGATTTGCTTCAATTGGAGATATAATAGTAGTGTCAATAAAAGATGCAATACCTAGAGCAAAAGTTAAAAAAGGTGAGGTTTTTAAAGCAGTTATTGTAAGAACCGCAAAAGAATTTACGAGAAATGATGGCTCTACAATAAGATTTGATAAAAATGCTGCAGTCCTTTTAGACAAACAAGAAGAGCCTATTGCAACAAGAATTTTTGGACCTGTTACAAGAGAGCTGAGAACAAAAAAATTTATGAAAATAATTAGTTTAGCACCTGAGGTATTATAATGAAGAACAAAATCAAATTAAAAAAAGGTGATGAAATCGTGGTTTTAGCAGGCAAAGATAAGGGTAAAAGAGGTAAAATAGTAAAAGTAATTCCTGATGTAAGGAAGGTTGTAGTGACTGATATTAATAAATATAAAAAACATCAAAAACCTGGCAACAATGAACCAGGAGGAATAGTTGAAAAAGATATGCCTTTGCATATATCAAATGTTGCTTTTTTTGACTCTACTTCAAATAAAGGTGTTAGAGTTGGTTATAGTTTTAACAAAGATGGTAAAAAAATAAGAATTAACAAAAAATCAGGAAAAGAAATCTAATATGAGCAGGCTGTTAGAACAATATAAATCAGAAATTTCTAAAAATTTATTTGAAAAACTGAATTGTAAAAATATACATGAAGTTCCTAAGATTACAAAAATAATATTAAATGCTGGTTTAGGTGAGGCAAAAGATGATTCAAAAATAATTGATAAAGTTCAAGAAGAACTATCTCTTATCGCTGGTCAAAAAGCTGTTAAAACTAAAGCAAAGAAAGCAATTGCTGGATTTAAAATAAGAGCAGGTATGCCTCTTGGTGTTGCTGTCACATTAAGAAATAAAATAATGTATGAATTTCTCGATAGGTTAATCAATATTGCAATCCCTAGAATCAGAGATTTTAGAGGACTTGACTCTTCAAGCTTTGACGGAAATGGTAATTATTCTTTTGGTATTAAAGAGCAAATAATATTTCCTGAAATAAATTATGACAAAATTGATAAAGTCAGAGGCTTAAATATAACAATTTGTACTTCAGCTAAAAATAATGAAGCAGGTTTAGAGTTATTAAAAAATTTTAACATGCCTTTTAAAGGTAAAGAAACAAATTAGGTGAAAAATGGCAAAACTTAGTTCAATTCAAAAAAATTCAAACAGATTAAAACTTATTGAAAAATTCAACAATAGAAGAAAATCTCTTAAAGAAAAAGTAATGAAAAAAGATTTAACTATTGAAGAAAGGTTAAAAATTCAAAATAAACTAAATGATCTTCCTAGAAATAGTTCTTCAATACGTTACAGAAATAGATGTAAAATTACTGGAAGAACTAGAGGAGTTTATAGAAAATTTGGTCTTTCAAGAATTAAAATTAGAGAGCTTTCTATGTCAGGAGACTTGCCTGGTGTAGTTAAGTCTAGTTGGTAGGAGGTAAAAAGATGGCATTTAATGACGCATTATCTGATATGTTAGCAAGAATTAAAAATGCTCACAGGGCGAGAAAATCTTTTACATCTTGTTATAAATCAAAGCTTAACACAAATGTTTTATCTGTTCTAAAAGATGAGGGGTATATAAGAGATTTTAAAGATATAGAAATAAGAAAAGGAATAAATAATATTCAAATTGATCTTAAATATTACAATGGTAACCCAGTAATTAAAAATATTAAAAGAGTTTCAAAACCAGGTATAAGAGTTTATTCAAAAATCTCTGATTTACCTAAAATCTATGGAGGTTTAGGCATATCAATACTATCTACACCAAAGGGAGTTATGTCTGATAATAAAGCAAGAAAAAACAATGTTGGTGGTGAAATTCTTTGTGAGGTATTTTAGTTATGTCTAGAATTGCAAAAAACAGTGTTAAATTTACCGAAGATATTTCTTGTAAGTTCGAAAATGGTAGTTTTTTTGCTAAGGGTAAACTAGGGGAGATGAATTTACTTATAAATCCACTTTACACTCTAGATATTAAGGAGAATGAAATTTTTGTTACTCCAGTTGATGAAAAGGATAAATTAAATCCCTTATGGGGAACAACAAGATCATTAGTATCAAATATAGTGACTGGTGTAAGTAAAGGGTTTTCAAAAACTCTGGAGCTGAATGGTACTGGATATAGGGCTAGTGTTGCAGGCAATACTCTTAAACTACAATTGGGCTTTAGTCATGATATTGATCATAACATACCAAAAGATGTAAAAGTTGAGTGTCCAAAACAAAATATAATTATACTAACTAGTTTTAATAAAGAAGTTTTAGGAGCAACTGCTGCCAAAATTAGATCATATAGAAAACCTGAACCTTTTAAAGGTAAGGGAATTAAATATCAAAATGAGTATATTTTTAGAAAAGAAGGTAAGAAAAAATAGGAATTTTTAATATGAGTGAAAAAAGAGTTAAACGAGTTAGATATAAATTAAAAAAAGTCTCTTCTAGAAATAGGCTTTCAGTCTTTAGATCAAACAATCATATATATGCCCAAGTTATTGATGATTCAAAAGGAGTCACAATAGCAAGCGCATCAACAATTGAAAAAGAATTAATTAAATCTGAGGTTGGCAGGAAAGAATTAGCTCAAATAGTTGGAAAGAATATTGCTGAAAGAAGTATTGCTAAAGGTATAAAAGATGTTGCTTTTGACAAAGGTAAATACAAATATCATGGTTTAATTAAAATATTAGCTGACTCAGCTAGATCAGAAGGCTTAAACTTTTAAATAAATAGGACTAGTTATTATGATGGAAAATGAAAATAAAGATTTAAGTGAGCATTTAGTTGCCATTAATAGGGTTGCCAAAGTAGTTAAGGGCGGTAGACGTTTTGGTTTTGCTGCGATAATGATTGTCGGAGATAATAAAGGCAGAGTCGGTTATGGTACAGGTAAAGCTAAGGAAGTGCCAGAAGCAGTAAGAAAAGCTACCGAAAATGCAAAAAATAAAATGGTAAGAGTCCACTTAAAAGATAATAGAACAATTCATCACGATGTAGTCGGTAGTTTTGGGGCAGGAAAAGTTATTCTACGATCTGCTGCACCAGGTACTGGCATAATTGCTGGTGGGCCGATGAGAGCACTTTTTGAGTCTTTAGGAATAAAAGACGTTGTTGCTAAATCCACAGGTACATCTAATCCTCATAACATGTTAAAAGCTACATTTAATGCATTTAAAAGATCAGAGTCACCAAAATCAGTTGCAGCAAAAAGATCAAAAAAGGTTTCTGAAATAGTTAAATCAAAAGGTGAAGCAAATTAAAAAGGAAAAGTGAAACTATGAAAATTAATCAATTACCAGCTACACCAACTTCAAATAAAAAAAGTAAAAGAAGAGGTAGAGGATCAGGATCTGGTTTAGGTAAAACTGCTGGAAGAGGTGTAAAAGGTCAAAAATCAAGATCAGGTGTATCAATAAGTGGTTTTGAAGGAGGTCAGATGCCTTTGTATAGACGGCTTCCAAAAAAAGGTTTTAAAAATATTTTTCAAAAAAAAATACAAAGTATAAACTTAAACAAAATATCTGAAATTGTTAAAAAATATAAAATTGATCCAACTTCAATTAAAGAATCTGATTTATTTGAAAAGAAAATTTTATCAAAGTCAAAAGGAAATTTAAAACTTTTGAATGTTGGAGATATACAAGATAAAATAAATATTGAAATTTCTTATGCTTCAAAATCAGCTATTGAAAAAGTTGAAAAAGCTGGTGGATCTATTACGATAACTAAAAAATAATATGGCTACAGCTGCAGAAAGACTTGCTAATAATCTTAATTTTGGTGCTTTAGGTAAAGCTACTGAATTAAGAAACCGACTTCTTTTTACATTAGGAGCTCTAATTGTATTTAGGTTAGGAACATTTTTACCAATACCTGGAATAAACCCTATAGCTTTGCAACAATTTTTTGAGCAACAATCATCAGGTATTTTAGGTATTTTTGATACATTTTCAGGAGGAGCATTAGGAAGAATGGGAATTTTTGCTCTAGGGGTTATGCCATATATATCAGCGTCAATCATAATGACTTTGATGCAATCTAGCATTCCACATTTAAAAAACTTAAAAGAACAAGGCTCAAAAGGAAGAAGACAGATAATACAATATTCTAGATATATGACAGTATTAATCGCAGGTCTTCAAGGTTATGGAGTCTCTATAGGATTAGAGTCTATGCAAACTGCATATGGGAATATTGTATTTGATCCTGGTCTTTTTTTTAGAGTTACCACTGTAATTACTTTAGTGGGAGGAACTGTCTTTCTAATGTGGTTAGGTGAACAAATTACTTCTAGAGGTGTGGGTAATGGTATTTCACTAATTATAACTGCTGGAATAATAGCAAACTTACCTAATGCTTTAGTAAGTACACTTCAATTAGGCAGAACTGGTGAGCTTAGTGTTGCATTTATATTGGGTATTTTAATATTAGTATTAGGATTAATCATATTTATTGTATTTGTT
>MDTA01004015.1_pt1 | contig 11170 bp, 10 predicted proteins | sample 811151 | NCBI WGS metagenome assembly MDTA01 (sample SAMN05326648, study PRJNA326480) | marine metagenome | isolation source: seawater | place: Indian Ocean: South | collected 2010 | reverse complement strand
AATTTCATCTTCAAGGTCATATAACCACCTATCATCTATATAAATTACAGGGTCTTTACACAAAACAGATGAGATCAGCAAATCTCTTGCATCTTGAACGGTGGATGGCATTACTACTCTTAATCCGGGAACATGAGCAAACCATGCATGTAAAGCTTGAGAATGTTGAGCACCTTGCTCACCTCCTCGATTAATAATTGAACGTATTGTAACTCCCGGATGAGCTTGGCCACCAAACATGTGTGACCATTTTGCAGCCTGGTTAACTATTGGGTCCATAGCATAAATCATAAAATCCATTCGAGGATGAACTACAATAGGTTTCATACCTGCAAGAGATGCTCCAACCGCTGCTCCTGTACAGGCAGATTCAGAAACTGGAGTATCGATAACTCTATTTTCACCGAATTTTTTGTCTAAATCTGTCATGGTTTCTCCAACATACCATGGGCTCCACAAACCTTGTCCTATAATAAAAACCTCTGGATATTCTTCAAGCAAATATTCAAATGCAGAAAGCATTGCACTACTATATTTATGTATTTGCATATTTAAATATCTTCCTCATTTTCTTCTGAATAAACATATTTTAAAGTTGAACTGCTGTGAGGATAATCATCTTTAACAGCTTTATTCCATGCCTCAAATATCTTATTGTCAATATCTTTACCTAGCTTATCATGCTCTTCTTTGCTCCATATACCCTCTTCTATCATTGAATCGCATAATCGTTTTATAGGGTCTCTTAGCTTCCAATTTTCTAAATCTTCAATACTTCTATTAACTCCGACATCTATATCTTCTCTCCAATCAACATGACCATACCACCTATAAGTAATAAGCTCTAGCAATCTTGGTCCCTTACCTTTTCTCATGTCAGAAATAAGTTTTTTAGCTGCAGAAAATACAGCCACTATGTCATTGCCGTCTATCAATTGATAGGGTATTTCATTTGCTATAGCAAATCTTGAAATTTTATCATTTGGTTGTCTAAGAGAAATATGCATATGGCTAGAAAATAAATTATTTTCTATTGCAAATAATATTGGTGCATTTTGTATCTTTGCAAGATTAAATGATTCATGAACAACGCCTTCTTCAACTGCACCATCTCCAATGTATGCAACACCGACATCATTTAAATTTTGTAGGCTTGCTGCCATGGCAGCACCTACTGCCAAAGAAGCAGTTCCAGCGACAATAGGAGTTGAACCAAAAAAACCATTTGCTTGATCAAATAGGTGCATTGAGCCTCCCATACCTTTAGAAAATCCAGAAGCTTTGCCTAAAACCTCAGCAAATAATTTGTAGTAGTCTGGATTTAATGCAAGCAAATGTGAGTGAGATCTATGAGCTCCAAAAACTCTATCGGTTTTTTGCAAAGACTGAGATATACCTACAGCTATAGCTTCCTGACCAACCCCCAAATGAACAGGACCTCCAATTAAACCATCTTTTCTTCCTGTAGCTAATTGTTGTTCTGTTTTTCTAATTATTATCATCGAAGTTAACATACTTATTAGTATGTCAGCATCTATTCCCTCTAATGAAATTAGTCCTTGGAACTTCTCAGGATCAGCCAGTCCATTTAATTCACTTGTCATATTATTTTGTCCCACATTTATGTTTATTTAAAAAAATTTTAAGCTGGGAATTATTACAATACTATACATATCCTCTATATATATTTAATTGCGTATCTTAACTCATCATTCCTTTTTTGTATAAAAAAGAAACATATTTAAACTTGATTATGTGTATGCTATCTCAATGATTATGTTCTATTTTTAATTTTTCTAAAAAGTTAGCCATAGAATCATAAACTTTTTTTCCGTCAAGCCCTTCGGCATAAGCTTCTTCAGCTTTTTTTGTTAACTGATGAAGGTATGATTTATTATTTGCAAGGTTATCTATAAAAGATGCAAGTTTGTGTTGATCTTTTCCGTATGAGATGCCACATTGCTTAGAGTTAATAAAATTAAAAAGCTTACCACTCTTTAAAGATGTTGCTATTAAAAGATTTTCTGATAAATATTCAGCTGGTTTATTTGGGAAGTTTTCTAAAAAATTTTTTGTATGAATATAAGGTGCAAGTCCAACATCGCTTAACTTTAAAATAGTCTGTATTTGTGCTGTATTAATCCAACCAGCAAAAATACAATTGTTTAAATCTCGGCAATAATCTTTTATTTCAGTTTCTCTCATACCAACACCGCAGAAAATGAAACGAACTGGAGCATTTTTACTTTGAAGAATTTTTGCAGCTAAAAAAACTGTTTGAAATTCAAAGCTTTTGGTAAAAGTACCTATAAATAAAACATTGATGATTCCATCATTTTTTAAAATACCTAATTTTTTCCAAAAAGAATATGCCTCTATTTTCTTTTCTTCGCTTATATTTTCTCTTACATAAGCCATTGGGAAACATAAATCTTTTTCAGATCGAGTTCTTTCAGAATGCTTAATACCCCAATCAATAAAGTCATCAGTAATTCCTGAAATATAACTTGCTTTTTTACATATGTTAGAGAGCTTTCTTTGCATGGGTATTGTAAAAATTTTAACAAACCAGCTCAATGACTTTGGAAGCAATTCAAAAAAGACATCTGGCCATAAATCTCTTATATCGAGAACAACTGGAATGTTATGTTTGTTTGCGTAATTTACAACTTTTTGAGAAAGTTCAATAGATGGCACTGAAGTTAATATCATATCTGGTTTTATTTTTTCTAACTGTACATCTTTTTCAAACTGCCTAGATACAATAATATCATCTATAAATCTTGATATTGATATATTCTTTTTATAACCAAAGCATTTTAAGTAATGGATATAATATTTGCTTTTAACTAAAACGCGAGTAGATTTTTGATACCTTTTTTTCTTAACTACATGATCAAAAGCTGAGGTCCACCAAATCACCTCATGACCTTTAGCTCTTAAAATATCTGCTAAGATACCAATACGCATTAGCCTGCGATTGCCATTATCATCATGTGGAGTTGATTCGGCACGCTGTATTAACCAGATCCTCATTTAAATTGATATTAATTCCATCAAGAATAAATTTTCTCTCTTCTCAAAGATAGTAAAAAGATAGATAGTAAAACAAAAATAACTGGTCCGGGTATCAATAGATCAAATGGTGAGTCTGTTACCATCCTAAAAGGGATATATGCAAAAATAAGAGCACCTATAAAAGAAAATGGAGGTTGTCTGCATAGAATAAAATCACTAACCTTTATTATGAGCAACGTTGCGAAGAAAACTGAAATAATTGCTAATGGTAGAGGCAATACCATCGTAAAAGAAGCTAAAAGTCCTGGGGAGCTCCCGCCTGTAGGATTTATATATCTAAAATCGGCAAATTGAATTAATGCTCTTCTTGAAAAGGTACTTACTTCTGGCTTTTGTGGAGTTGAATCTAAGCCGGTTAAAAGATTGAACCTAAATATTGCGGTATCAATAGGTATGGTTAAGTCGGAATGACTTGGCCCATCTTCTATTGATGCAGCTAAAGATGACAGATGAACAGAATGACGATTTATGAGATAGTTAAGTCCTGTATATGCTAATGTTTTTTCTTTAAAGCTGTAGCCTTCATTTACTCCAGATTTTGCATACAATCCTGCCATGAATAGAGGTGTAAAAATAAATGGCAGAATCATTGCTAAGCCTAGATATCTTAAGAATTTTTTATTCCTTTTCACTTCAGCACTATTAAATAAAAATCCCAGCATACTGTTTGGAGCAATAAAAACTAAAGCAAAAATTAAAGTTACTAAAATACTGATTAGACCATTCGTTGAGAAAAGTAATCCAAGAACAACTATAAATTTTATAAAAATATCTGATTTAGAACGAGATAATATAAGCTGGTGATCTGTCATTAAAATCCAGAAACTTAAGACCGGCATTATGGTTTGCACTAAAGATGCATAAAGAACGGTTTAGTTAGAGGATATCGAAGTTGTATAGCGCCATTGAGATAAATCGGCATTAAAAATACTATATCCTAATATTATGGCAATTAATGAAATTCCGACAGTAATCCATTTAGGAAGAGGTTTGATTGGACTTTTATTTTTTGGAGTAATTGTAGGAGTATATTTTGCTGTAATTATTGCTAAAAAAGAAACTAGTATTAGTAAAAAAACTGATAATAAAACGGATTCTGTATGAATTGGCATCCTAAAAATTGGTTCCGAATCATATACCAAATTTATTAAAAGAGGAACAATGTAGACAATCAAAAGGTATGCAATAAAGATTTTACCACCTCGAGTAAGATAATCTTGTGAGTTCTTCTTTTCACCAGTGTTACATAAGCTAAAACTTTGAACGTACATACTAATTCACATTAACATCATTACTTTCAAGCAAAATAGCGTTATGACTTAAACCAACACCAAAGCCTGAAATAATTATCTTGTTTTTATTATGGATTTCATTAAAGTTTTCTTTCATCAGATTGGGTATAGATGCTGAAACTAAATTACCAAATTTAGGATAATTTTTAAATATCTTAATATTTTTTGGTAGCTTTCTTTCAAGAACATCTAAAACTAATTTTCCAGCCTGATGAGGAAACAAGGTATATTCCTCATCTGGTTTAATTAGCTCAAGTATATCTTTCGCGACATTTAACATAGAAAACTGCAATACTTTTGGTCCATTCATCTTTATCATGCGTTTACCATCAAATTCTTTTTTGATTAAATGTTCATAGCTTGATTGAGAGCATGAAAAAGACTTGTTTGTAATTCTGTAACCCTTAATATCTTTTGAAACCATTGTTACCAATGCGCCATCACTAAATATGGTTCTTGTCGACCTATCAGTATCATGAACATATTTCGAATATGTATCAGCGTTAATAATTATTGCTTTTTCAGAGAAGCCAGAATTAAAAAAGGAATACACTAACTCTATAGCATCCACAAACCCAGTACACCCTGAATTAAATCCTAAACACTTTATTTTTGTATCTATTCCGAGTTCGCAATATACATAGTGAGCTATAGTGGGGAAATCATTATGTTGTGTATTTGAAACACTCAATATTAAATCACATTCTTTTATTTTACTGAGATTAATTTTTTTTATGGCCTGAAGAGCTAGTGACTCAGCTGACTCATCATTATTGGCTATATATCTTTTCTCTATCCCAGTTTTTTTTAGAATGTCTTGGGCATCCCACCCAACAAGAGACTCAATTTCAGTATTACTTTCTACTATAGATCCAAGAGAAGAAACAATTTCATTAATTTTTAGCATTTTTTTTATGAAATTCTATAAATGCATCTAAATCAGAAATATTTTTAAATTCTGGTAAATCATCGGGATCTATTTGGATATTACACTCTTCATCTAAAAAAGATTGAAGCATCACAATTGCAAGAGAGTCAAAGTTATAAATTTCAAGGCTATTCGAAGCATCTAAATCAATAACCTCGTGATCATCAAGCCCTAAAATATTTGTTATTTCAATAATATTTACAACCATGCTTTTTTTTGCGTGTGTTTTAAATGGGAAGCTTAACAGATTTAAGAGCTAAAATATAAGTAAAAATTTAGATAGAAACATAATAGGTTAGTTAGTCAATAATTTTATTAACTAAATATCTTCATCAAGAAATCTAAAATGATCTTCACTTAAACTTTTAATTTTTTTATGAAGCACATCAGCAAAACCTCTTTTAGGCTGCTTTGAAATTAGCTTTTTTATGATCTTTTTTGAGCCCCATAAACTTCCTCGCAATTCATTCAATTTTTGAAAGTCCTTCAGATGGCATGCAATTAATGCAACATCATGAGTTTTATAACCCTTCACAAAAGATAAATATTGGAATCCCTCAGTTTTGTATCCTATTAGCTCTAACGCCTTATTCCAGTTTTTTAAAAAAGGATATACTTGTCCTGCATGAACTCTATACACACCAAGATTCTTAAATGCATGCTCTGTTATTAAAGCCATTGCCTCAAGCGAAGCCAAAGGATCCAATAGTTTTTTATTTTTTCTTCCAATATTTAACGCCACTTCACATGATCTTTGCATAAAATCAATGTTTTGAAGGGATATAACTCCTATCGCTTTGTTCTGTTTTTTATCACATATGAGAAGAACTATTTGCGTTTTATCTTTTGCTAAATTGGCTAATCTTTCAAATTGTGACGAAACATAATTTGGGTAGACTCCATGAGATGTTGCATCAAGGTTGGGAGTATCGTTAAACCATTCAGCCCACTCATCATCTAAGATTGCATTTTCATTAGGTATGCATAGATCTAAAAGCTCCCCACTAATAAAGGTTGAATATTTCTTTGTGATTTTCATTATTTTATCCTAACTCCTCCAAAACCTTACATCAAAAAAAAACCTAATTCTTTAATGATCTCTAATATTAATCAATATCGGTATAAATTTAAATTAGATATTATTACTTCTTGCTCTATTTAATAAATATATCATCACTATTACTCTTATGCACATTAAAAAAAACAATACTGCAAGACTAGATATTATTAAGTATGTCTGAGAAATAAAGACTGTTAGAACAATTGTTGACACTATAAAACTCACTACAATCAAAGAGTCAAGAATTAATCTTACTCCTGCAGTCGTTGCCCAATAAAGTCTTTCATTATATGCAACTGTAAACGTAACAATTGCAGCAAAGAAAAAAGCAAATGATTCAATATTCTTTGATATATCTAAAGCATTGCTATAAAAAAATAAAATAATCCCAATTAAGATCGGAATCAAAGAAATTATTGGAGACCCAAACTTTATAGATTTAATTTGTTGTGGATTTTCATTTACAAGTCTTGCTCTTACAGGAGCAATTAAAACAACGGTTTGAGTTACGATAAAAATCGAAGCAATTTGAGTGTATAGCATATATGTAGGAAGATTAGCTGTAGATATATACTGAAGTAGCCACTTGTCTAAGCTAATCAAACTTATACTCATAAAAATACATCCGATCTGAAGAATATCTTGACGAATAAAATTCGATGCCATAGTAATTGTTTTAAACCATGATTTACCAACAACTCTTGTAAAGAAAGAGATTGCAGGAAAAAATGTTTTCCAATTAACAAAAATTGATCCAGCAAGTAATAAAACTGGAAAAGCATATCTAATATCAACAATATGCATATACGATAATAATGCTGCAATTAAGATGGGTACCAGTTTGCTGAGAGCTAGATAAAGTAAATTTTTAGAATTATTAATAAATTGAGTAAATCGCTGATACTCATCATTAAGTTTTTCTGATATTCCAAATATAATACCCATCATAACAACATTGAGCGATCCCCAAAAAACTAAAGCTGCAACTATTGATGATATTAAAATTACAAATAACAATTGCAGCGTTATTTTTTGAATATATTCAACATAAGATCTAGCTATACTTAATTTATGTGACTGCTGTTTATTTCCAAAATATTTTTGGTAAAAAGGTCTATGAGCATTGGTTCCAGAAAGTGATAAAAATAGTAATCCAATAAGGTAAATTTGAGCAATTGCAAGACCTGCATCTGCATCAAGTTGAATACTCAACCATAAAGCAAGAGGTTTTACAATTACTAACAGAATTCTTGAAAAAACACCAAGGTTGAATAGTTTTTTGAAAGTATTATTTAGACCGCTCATCTAAAAGTAAAATTGATGCTTAAGTTATAGCAAAATGCTATACATCGTAATCGTGATAACCTTCACCTGTTCTATAGTAAGCAGTTAAAGCATATCGCTGGCCCTCTTTACATGGCCTTGCTCTGTGGATTAATTTTGCTGTATCTATTAGCAACACCGTACCCGCTTTTACTATTACAGGCTTTGCTTTATAGCCCTTATCAAATAAGGGCACAACTTTATTATCAGGAATAGATTGATATTGGCGGAGATTTCCTTTTCTAGTGAACATATTCATATGATTGAAGAAAAATCCTGGTTCAAAAGCTTTTCTAAATCTAAAAAATGCTTTATGTGTATCTGGTATAAACTCTAATGGGCCTGACTCTTCTGAAGTATCTGAAAGAAAAAGAAAGACTTTTTCTTGTGAATTAAAACTGTCTGCATGCCAACGCCCTATTTTGTTTTTTTGATCTTCTATTGGAAGTGGATTGTTTTTGATTGCTAAAACAGTTCCAGCCTTATGGTTCTCATTTAAAACTTTTGAAATAAATTTATTGCTATCATCAAAAAAACGCTTAACACCATCAAACCTTTTTTGAGCAGACCAAATTCTAGTTTCAGTGCCACCATAATTTATTTCAACACCAACATCGGAATTAATATTATCTATATCAGACTTGATTTCCTCACAAAATTCTTTTGAGTAAATATTAGGCATCAAAAAATAGCTTTCTTTTTTCATAGCTTTTCTTGCATTAATTACCATTTCTGAAGAATATGGTGATGAACTTTCTAGCATAACCGAAATATAAACCGAATATTAATGGACTAAAATATAACCTTTTAAATAAAAATAAACAATAATTTAAAGTTTAACAAATTAAGTTAATTAGTTCCTTTAATCTTTTTTATTCTTGAATCAAATTTATTAAAAAAAGTCTTAAGTTCTTTTTTTATGCCTTCATCAAAGCAATTATATAAAGAATTTTCAAGAGCTTTAACACCATTGCCTTGAGGGTGATGAATGGTTTTTAAGTAGCTACTTGAATACAACCCATCCTCCTCGATCAAAGGACTAAAAGATTGTGCTCCCAACCAATCTAGCTCAAAAAGACAACTAGATATATTTGATATGCAATAGTCTGAAATTAAATATGTAAAGATAGAGTTTTCTAGTATCTGAACGTCTAAATTTAATAATTTATCCGTTGCAGATTTAGGTAGATTTTTGTTAGATGGATGTGGAACATATATTATCTTAATTTTGGTTTTTCTATCTTTAAAATATTTAATAGTCTTGTATAAAATTTCTATTTCTATTTCAAATGCTGAGGATTCAAAAAAAATATCATTTATACTTGTTCCTCCATAAATAGTAACAGTTAGAATTTTATCATCAGGATTTATGCCTAACATTTTAAAACTTTCAAAAGCAAATGCTTCATATGAGCCATGATTTTTTTTATTTTCATAAAGAGAAGAGTTTAGATAGCAGTTTATGGAAATATTGTTTCCAATAAAAAATTCTTTAGTTAATGTTTCTAGCTCAGGAAGATTTGGCACTTGGGGTATTAAGTAATGTTTATCTTCTTTATGCGCTAGTATTCGTTTAAACCATTTCTCTGTCGGATTTGCTATTATTCCATGTAACAGCTCAATAATTTTTTCACTTTTGTCATCCTGCAATAAATAGGTTCTGAGCAATTCAACTAAAAAAGAGTTTGATGTAAGAAATGTTGTTGTATGTTTTGGCAGTCTGTCAACCAAGCTAAAGTACGTAGTAAATACAAGTGCTTCAATAATCCTAAGAAAGAAACTTGATACGTTTTTATGTTGTTTTATTTTACTATGCTTTAAATATTCTTTTATAAAGATTAACTCACTAGCACTTCTAAGGAAAATACCGGTTATTAATAGGTGAATTGAAAAAAAGATAATGAAAGCGCCATCAAAAATATAAATTTTCTCGTTATTAAATCTTTTATTGATCTTCCAAAAACCGCTTTGAATTTGCGGATCATATAGAAGAACTGTATTTTCAGACTTTAAATTATCTGCAAATAAATTTAAAGCATGTCCTCCTCCTAATGCTTCTGTTAAACGCTCCAATTGAGAAACAACACTCTCACCTTCGTCCAAATTAAGCCTGCTAGATGCAATACAAAAAGCCTCACATGTTTTAATTTGCTCACAATGATATCTTCTTAACATCCAAGTTTGAATAACATATTTTGGTATCCTAAAAACCTGCTTAATAATTGAGCTTAATATTAAAAAAAAATTTTTTGCTGATTGTAAATTTATAGATCTTTTTCTCTTAGAGTATTTTGTATTATTAAAAAAACCATCAAGTCTTTTATAAAAGTTATTAAATACTTGTAAATTTTCAATTCTAAAATCTCTAAAATAACAAACGCTGTCAACTAAAAAATTTATATCAATTTTTTTCATAACTTTATTCTTTTAAAAAATTAAGGTATTTAAATAATAAAATTCATGCATAGAACTGATCGCTTTTTGCCAAAACATGTATAGAGGGACTTATATTCTCTATATCTATATGTAAGCCATCATTTATATGAGATTGGACAAATCCAAATAAAACACGCTGGCCATTAAATATATGCTCTTTATCAAAAATTAGATCACTAATATTATCAACTTTTGAATTTGAGTATATTTGACCAACTAAAGACTGAATTGCCGACATTGTCCCCTCTGGAGTATTATCTTGTTTTGTATGACATTCGCCAGGATATTCATAGTAAGCATCACTTTGATTAATTTTACGAACAATTAACCTTTCGCCATCACCTTCAACAAGAATAATACCTTTACTTAAATATAAAACTACATCCATTCCTGGTCTTGTTGTGATTTTGCCTATACAACCATCATCAAAAAATATCTTACCCGAATTAACTAATGGATCTGAAGATACAAAATCATCTTTGCCTTCAAATATAACATTAGCAAGATTTGCCTGCACTGAAGATATTTCTCTTGAACCTGCAAAAAAAAGAATAACGTCTACTGAATGTGGATGTGTCCAAAAGAGTTTTGCTGATCCAAAATTAATCTCAATTTCTTTTAGATCCCCAAGTTCGCCGCTGTTAGCTATTTCTTTAGCTTTATTGTAAATATTAAAATATCTTCTTATGGTTCCATAGGTTAAAGCAATGTCATTCTCTTTAACCATTTTTTCAATATCATTTAGTTGTTTTAAAGAGTTACATATAGGTTTTTCAAGATGAATAGCTTTAACTCCAGCATTTATTGCATCTCGAATTATAGCTGTTCTTTCAATAGTTCTTGTAGCAATACATAAAAGTTCCGGTTTTGTTTCTTCAAGCATTATTTGATAGTCAAGAAAAATATTTTCAATGCCGTATTTAGATTGTGTTTTTTTTAACAAATCCTTGTTAATATCACAAATAGATTCTAATAATGTATCGGGACAATCAATTAAAGCCTGAACATGGCTTAAGGGAAACCAACAATTTGGCGAATGCTCAATTACCTTTT